>Ga0209181_10000625_pt1 | contig 65042 bp, 58 predicted proteins | sample MAT05_FD_187208 | JGI IMG/M metagenome (GOLD analysis project Ga0209181, IMG submission 187208) | Freshwater microbial communities from Lake Fryxell liftoff mats and glacier meltwater in Antarctica - MAT-05 (SPAdes) (version 2) | ecosystem: Environmental > Aquatic > Freshwater > Ice > Liftoff...
CGAGGCTGAGTCGATTCGTGATGTGATTGCATTCCCGAAAACGCAGCGAGGGCAGGACTTAATGGTCGATGCGCCTACGCCGGTGACTGAGAAGCAACTTCGGGAGTTGCATATCCGGTTGCGGAATACGCAGGTTGCGGGGTAGGGGCAGCTTTTCGTTTTATCTGAGAGGATCCGGTCTTGTCGATGGAAGCGCACGCAACGCATCATCCCCCTAAGGTTTTTGTAAGCCACGCCAGCGAGGACAAGGCGAGGTTTGTCGTTGACTTTGCGAAGCGTTTACGCGCCAAAGGAGTTGACGCGTGGCTAGATCAGTGGGAAATGAAACCGGGCGATAGTTTGGTAGACAAGATATTCGAAGAGGGGCTTAAGCAAGCCACTGCGGTCATCATCGTCTTATCAAGTGTTAGCGTTCAAAAACCTTGGGTTCGCGAAGAATTGAACGCCTCCATAGTTGGCAGAATCAGCAAAGGTACCAAGCTAATCCCCATCGTCCTGGACGATTGCGAAGTACCGGCAAGTCTTCAGTCAACTCTCTGGCAACGAATAGACAATCTCGACAACTATGACGAGAGCATGCAACGCATCTTGTCTGCGATTTTTGATTCCGATGTGCGGCCACCCTTAGGTCACAGACCCGCGCAATTTTCTGGCACTTTGCCAAAAGTTGCCGGACTGCTACGCGTTGACGACCTGATTCTGCGTGTCATCGCCGATTTAGAGCTGAACGCAGATGCAGCCATCATCGATTGGGATGTTCTGCGCGACGAAAAATCGCTGCGGGACATACCGAACCAAGAAATTCTCGATTCGATAGAAATTCTCGAGCAGAAAGGCTTCATTGGGGTTGGCCGCGCTATTGGTGCTCCTGTAACTAACGTCTTTCTTAAGGACTATGGCTTTCAAGAGTACGCCGAAGCGTATGTCGAAGACTATCAAATGGTGGTAACACAGATTGCTGCGCTAATCGTCAACGAGGACGTTCGGGCTAGCGACCAACTAGCCGAACGTACTAATAAGACGCGTTCGTTCGTGGCCTTCGTGCTGAATCTGATGGCCACTAACAGTTACATCAAAGTCTCGAAATATGGCGATGGTAGCTGCCATGTGTGGGAGGTTTCGGCGTCGCTACGTCGATCCTTGCAATAGCCAGCGTGTAGGTCGGAACGCTTGCGGTTCCGACTCGTGCCACCGCGGTAAGCATTTCAACCGTTACGTTGCCGTCCACCGCGTTCGGCGGAACCTCTTCGAGTTTCGCCCTACTCTGCGCTTCTTTCACCGGCATCGGGTTTCGACGTGGGGTGGCTCATAAATGACCAAATCGCTCCTATGGTCGCGATTTGTAGCAAGGTAGGGTGCGCATCAAAATGCGCACCGTTCTTTGGCTGGGAAACCTGGGTCGCATGAACGGCTCGGTGCGCACTCCGGTGCGCACCCTATGGATCGCGATCTATAATCCTTACATAACTTCAAAACGTAAGGAAAAACATGTCTACCGCCACTCTCACCAGCAAAGGCCAAACGACGATCCCGAAGGACATTCGGGATGCGTTGGGTTTGCAGGCTTCGGACGAACTTAACTTCACGCTGCTGCCGGATCGCACGGTGATCATGCGCGCGAAGACGAAGAGCATCGAAGACCTTGCGGGCGCATGGAAACTGCCTGGCGGCAAGCAGACGCGCGGCCCGAAGACATCGATCTACAAATCTAAATCGACGAAATGATTGGTCTCGATACCAACGTTCTCGCTCGATTTCTGCTCGACGATGACGCCGAGCAATCGCCCGCTGCACGCAAGGCGATCAAGCGCGCCATCGCGGCCGGACAGCGCCTCACCGTGTGCGCACCCACGTTTCTGGAATTAGAGTGGGTGTTACGTTCTCGCGACGGCGCGAACAACGCGTCCACGGTTGCTTTGCTCCGGCAACTGCTTGAGCTGCACGACGTGGAAGTGATTGATGAAAGCGCAGTCGAAATGGCACTGGAGGCGCACGAAACGAAGAATGTCGATTTCGCGGAATGCTTGTTTCACTTCCTCTACGTAACTCACGGATGCAGCAGCATGTTGAGCTTCGACAAACGGGCGCAAAAGCAACTGGTCGGATGCGTCGCGCCTTGACCACGTTGGCAGGCTCAGATTGAGGTGCAATATGATCGCATTCGGCAAGTAAAAATGAATCTACAAATGAAGCGCCTGGTACTTCTTCTACTCTGCACCGTCACCCTCTCCAGCTGCACGGTGCATGTGCAAGACACGAGTTTTTTGCGGGCGGTCGCGTCGGGTGAGATTGACAGCACTTCCGCCGCTTTGCCAGCAGGCTATTCGATCAACACCGACAAGCTGCCGACTGCTGACGGCAACCTGCTCTACCGCGCCCGATTCGTTCACCCTGACGCAAAATCTACCGTCATTTTCTTCGGTGGAAACGCGAGTACTGTGGGCAAATTTGCAGTCAGTACAGCGCAGGAATTGACGCGGGACTGGCGACCGAATCTTGTGTTTGTTGACTATCGCGGCTATGGTCAAAGTAGCGGGACGCCGACGCTTGACGCGCTCTCCGCCGACGCGCTGTTGATCTTTGATACCGAGGCGAAAGTGGCGCGAGATAGTGGCAAGAAAGTTGTCGTTGCTGGCTATTCGCTCGGCAGCGTGGTCGCCGGCGGATTGCTGGAGAAGCGCGAGCTGGATGGTGCGATTTTGATCACCACGGTGAGCAATGTGCCGGACATGCTGGAGCGCGCTACGCCCTGGTACGTCAAGCCGTTCGTGAACGTGACCGTTGATCCGCGCTTGCTGGCGGTCGACAACATTCGCGCGGTTAAAACCTACACCGGGCCGCTATTGGTGATTGGTGCCGAGAAGGATAGCCAGACCCCGGTCGTACTCTCGCAGCGGGTGTTCGACGCGTCGGCGACGCCTGCTTCCCGCAAGCGTTTGGTGATCGCAATGGGCGCGAATCACGGGGACGTTTTGCGTGCTCCGGAATCCGCTGAGGCGCTGCGCTTGTTTGCGGCGGAGAACGGGTTTTAGCCAGGGGCACAGCGGTGGCGGAGCGCCCCTTGCCAGCTTCGCGCCTGCGGGCCGATTAAGCTGGAATTGCTTTCGAGGTCACATTCTTGCCGACGCGCGACTGAGGCTGCCGCATTTGCGCTGCTGCGACAACTGCATCGGCTTCACCGCGTCACACTGATTGACGTCTCAGCGTCTCCTCGCTCCGCGCTAAATCAATACACCGGAATGTATTCGATAGCACCAGTGTCGCCGTCATAAATCATGTCGTACGGGTACCAGTAGATTTCTTCATAACCGTAATCGTCATAGTAGGCAAAACCGATCCATACGGTGCCCAGTTGTTGCAGCTGCACGTGCTGCATGGACGCATACTGCATGACGTCGGCTGACGCCATTTTTGTGGTGCTCTTGTATTTCCTGACCGGCAATTCGCCCTTCTTGCTGTGCTTGACGTTCATGCCGGCGATCTTGCCGTCTTTCACGTCCACAGACACCGTGTTCGGACCGTTCGTTTCAAGGACATGTTTACCGTTTTTCTTGATCTTGTCGCCCAGCAATTGCTTGCCGTTTTTGTGCTTCGCTTTGCCTTTTCCCTTCCCGTTGCCTTTTGCTTTGTCATCTTTGTCCGCGGCCATCGCGCGTCCCGCTAGGGCCGATACGCCGAGGGCGGCGAAACCCGCAGTAAATAATCTTCGATTTGGGTTCATAGTCTGATCTCCATTAGTTGACGTTGCCCGGGAGGTTCGCCTCAGCGCACCTGCTCCGGTTACAGCTTTAGTGATGCCAAGCCCGACGAAACAGGGGTTCGACTGATCCAGCTGAGCTTCGCCAATCATCGGCGAAGTTCTGGCGGGGCGGCGTAGGAGAGCACCGTGGATTCGCGTCGGAGTAAACGTTGCTTAGGTGCGGTGCCAAGAGACTGGCGAAGGAATTCAAGGTCAGCGCTGACAACTCGCAAAACAGGTGATATAGTTCACTACAACACCAGTTCACATTAACCGCATTGCTACGTACAAGGCGACCCGTTGCACACATTCCTCACGATTTTGCCGACACACGATGCGCCGCTCGCGGAGGCTGGCTAGCGCCGTCATGGATCGTGAATGGAATGACAGTCAGCCGATTTACCGCCAGATTCGTGAGCGGGTGATTGCGATGATTATTGACGGCACGTTAAACGAAGGCGATCCGCTGCCATCCGTACGCACGGTCGCCGCCGAGAGTCGCGTGAATCCGCTGACGGTGCTGAAGGCTTATCAGCAACTGGCCGATGAGCAGATTGTGGAGTCGCGGCGCGGGCTGGGCATGTTTGTGAATGTGGGGGCGCGGGCGCTGCTCTCGATGGGCGAACGCGAACGCTTTTTGGCGGACGAGTGGCCAAAGATTCACGCCACCATTCAACGACTGGGGTTGACGCCGGAAGATTTGCTCAACGCTGCAAGCGGCGCCGCCGACACCAGCCCAAACGAACCGGCATCAAAAGAAAAACGGAGACGCTGAACCATGTCTTTCACTTCACCCGACACCGCGCCAGACGCCGCGCCCATCATCAAGGCGCGAGGCTTGACCAAAGTTTTCGACAAACACATCGCCGTGAACGGCATCGATCTGAGCATCGCGCCGGGACGCATCGTCGGTATCGTCGGGCCGAATGGCGCGGGCAAAACGACGGCCCTGAATTCAATCCTCGGCCTGACGCCGTATCAGGGCGAATTGAGCGTTCTCGGGCGCGATCCGTGGACGGAACGGGATGAGCTGATGCGCGATGTGTGTTTCATCGCGGATGTGGCCGTGCTGCCGCGCTGGATGCGCGTGTCGCAGGCGCTGGATTACGTCGACGGTGTGCACCCGCGCTTCAACCGCGCGCAGGCCGAGGGCTTTCTTGCAAAAACGACGATCAAGCGCAGCAGCAAAGTCGCTGAGCTGTCGAAAGGCATGGTGATGCAATTGCACCTCGCGCTGGTGATGGCGATTGACGCGAAATTGCTGGTGCTTGATGAGCCGACGCTCGGTCTCGACATCCTGTTTCAAAAGCAGTTTTACGAATCGTTGATTCACGATTACTACGACAAAGAGCGCACCATTCTGATCGCGACACATCACATCGACGAGGTTCAGCATGTGCTGACCGACGTGATTTTTGTCGATGGCGGCAAGATCGTTTTGAGTTGCAGCACGACCGATTTTGAGTCGCATTTTTTTGAGCTTTTGGTGCGTCCGGACGACCTCGCCGCGGCGCGCGAGCTCGGGCCGATTCACGAACGGCACACGTTCGGTCGCAGCGTGTTTCTCTATCGCGACGCCGATCCTGAAGCGCTCGCCACACTGGGCGACGTGCGCACACCGAGCCTGTCCGACGTGTTCGTTGCGGTCGTCACCAATCAGCCGAGCACCATAAAAGGAGCCGCATGAAAAGCACCAACACCCGTCGACCCGTGCGTCTGTTCTACTGGTCGGTTCGTCGCGAATTGTGGGAACACCGCTCGCTCTACTTCGCGCCGTTGATCGTGGCTGTGGTTTCGATGATTGGTGCATTCGGCGCAGTTGTGCCGGGCGTGGTGGCAAGTCTTGCCAAGGTGGCAACGCTCAATCCGATGCAGCAAACGTCGCAGCTCTCCGCGCCGTACAGCGCGGTCGCGGTGCTGGTAATGATCACGTCGGTGCTGGTCGGATGCTTTTATTGCCTCGATGCGTTGCACGGTGAACGCCGCGACCGCAGCATTCTGTTCTGGAAATCGTTGCCGGTATCGGATGCGACCACTGTTCTGGCGAAGGCGAGCATTCCGATGCTGGTGTTGCCGCTGATGGTGTTTGTAATCATCACGGCGGCGCAACTCGTCATCGTGTTCGTGAGCACGGCGGTCGTGCTCGCGCATGGCATGAGCGCAGCGACGTTGTGGTCGAAACTTCCGTTTGCGAAGATGCCCGTCGGCCTCTTCTACTTTCTCGTTGTGACTGCGCTCTGGTACGCGCCGGTTTATGCGTGGCTGCTGTTCGTGTCGGTCTGGGCAAAGCGCGGAACGTTCGTTTGGGCCGTCGTGCCGCCGCTGGCTGCGCTCGCCCTAGTGTCAGCAGGATCCGGATCATCGGACGTCAAAGCGTTCTTACGGTCTCGCTTAATCGGCGCGTTTGAGCACGGCTTCACCACCGATTCGAGCGAGCAGACGCTGCCCGATCCGTCGAAGTTGTTGTCGAACCCCGAGTTGTGGATCGGCCTCTTGATCGCAGCGGGGCTCGTGTTCGCGACCGTCCGCTTGCGACGACGACGCGAACCGCTGTGACGCTTTGATCTAGCCGCCCCGGCCCTCCCCGTTCCCCCACCCAACCGAAACTCTCGAAGGAGACGTCGATGAATACGCTCGTCCTGAATAACCGTCGCGACTGGAGTTCCATTGCGAACACCGCGCTGAAAACGTCCGCGCAACTGTGGTTCATTGTCGCCACGATTGGCATGTGGCTGTTTGTTTATTACATCCTGGGCTTTTATGCCGGCCCGACGCTTCAGGGCGATTTTGAAGCGTGGAGCCGCAACAAGATGGTGCCGCACGGCTTTGTACGGGGCGACACGATTGGCAATCTGCAATTTGCGGCACATGTGTTGCTGGCTGCGGTAATGACGTTCGGCGGCACGCTGCAACTGGTTCCGCAGCTTCGCGCGCGCTTCCCGAAAGTACATCGATGGACGGGTCGCGTGTTCATCGTGTTGGCGATTCTGCTGAGCGTCGGTGGACTGTATCTGGTGTGGATCGGCGGCCGTCGCAATCTGCTGATTAGTTCGCTCACTATCAGTCTGAACGCGGTGCTCATCATCGGCTGCGCGGTGATGGCGTGGCGCTGTGCGTTAGCGCGTGACTTTACTGCCCACCGTCGCTGGGCGCTGCGCACGTTTCTGCTTGCCAACGGCGTTCTGTTTCTGCGCTTGGGCTACATGGCCTGGATCATCATCAATCAGGGTCCGGTCGGCATCGCCAAAGGTGGCGGTGGCTGGTTTGATATTTCGTGGAAGTTGGGCTCGTTTCTGCTGCCTCTGCTGATTCTGGAAATCTATCTTCGTGTGAAGCAAAGCGGGGGCACGTCCGCAAAATTCGCGACGTCCGTACTGCTGGTTGCTTCCAGCGTGGTGACGGCAATCGGTGCTTTCGGAGCATTCAACGTGTTTTGGCGTCCTCTGCTCTGACCGCATCGCCAAAGTTTCAGGAGACAAAACATGGATTTCAATCACTGGCTCGATTGGGCATTGCGTGCGCCGCACATCATTGGCGGATCAATCGCGCTGATCGCGGGCGCGGTTGCGCTGTACGCGACGAAGGGCGCGAATCTGCATCGCAAAAGCGGGATGATTTTTGTGTATTCGATGCTGCTGATGACCGCCACCGAGGCAGTCATCGCGGCGGTGAAACCGGTGCGGCTTTCGGTGATCGCGGGCGTGTTGACTTTTTATCTGGTGGTCACGGCGCTGCGTACGGTTCGGACGCGCACTGCGGAAAAGCTTCACTGGTTTGACATCGCAGCCGCGTCGACGGCCATGCTGACGGGTCTGTACGGCATTGCGCTGGGTGTCGGCGGATGGGGCAGCGCGAGCGGCAAGATTGACGGTTTGCCGGTGCCAGCGCACTTCATGTTTGGTGCCGTCGCGATCATTGCGTCGCTGCTCGACGTACGCATGATGCTGGCGGGCGGCGTCAGCGGCAAGCATCGCATCGCGCGGCATTTGTGGCGCATGTGTTTTGCGATGTACGTCGCGACCTCGGCCTTCTTCCTCGGTCAGGCCAAGCTGTTTCCGGAGCCGTTCCGCAACGTGGCGCTTCTGGCGATCCCGGTGGTGATCGTGCTGGTGATGCTGGTTTACTGGCTGGTGCGCGTGCTGTTTACACAATGGTTTCGGCGGGCGGGCGTTTGATGGGCCCAGGCAAGCGGATCAGGAAGGAAGCTCAAGTACAGCTTATGGCTGAAACAACCACTGCACGAAGGCTGATGCCAATTTTCTGCATTAATCGACAATCTTCGTTTTAAAGCCTTAGCCCTCGTATAGCGGTCATTTCAGCGCAATGCTGAATTCCGCACGACGGCTTCGACCGTTCTTGTCCGCGCCTCGTTTGCGTCTTTACGTGTGTCACCAACCACACTACGGAAATCGACATGAACCACTCAAACCCACGAGGATCGTCCTGCCTGCCACGCTCGCTCGTTGCGCTTCCGGTAGCGACGCTGGTCGCGCTGACGGCCGCTGCGCTCATGGCTCTGGCCAGCCCACGGGCCGCCGCCGAACCCGCAAAGGGCACCCTGACGGCTACCGGCAAGACGGCCGCGACCGTCAACGTCAAGCACGCTTATCTGGTCAAGGGTCCCAATTCGTTTGGTGACAAAGCGGTTAGCCTGCTCGTCCTGTCCGAAGTGGATCAAGGCGCGCACATCAAGTCGTGCGGCACGATGTCGTGCGTGACCGACAAGCTGGAGAGCGGAATGACCGTCGAATTCGACTCCGGCCCACGCCTTTTGTACTGGTTCGTCGCAAACGGGCAGCGAGTTCAGGCGTCGGGAACTGCCGACCCAGGAACGATGACTTTGACGACGAGCACGCCGCAAAAACTGGCCGGCAAATGGACCCACGACGCGTCTGGCCAAGGCGGCCCAAAAATCGCCGTCGAATTCGACACGCCCGTGTTAAAAGAATTTACCAAGGCGCGTTAATTACCGACGCGCAGCGGAGCGCGTGCGCCCGGCGGCGCGCTACGATTGTGGGTATGAACATCCCCGCCCTTCCCCTGCCAAACGGCTCGTCAATGCCACGTTTTGGCATCGGCACCTGGCGCATGGGCGAGCGCGCGTCCGCCGCGCAGGCAGAGATCGCGGTCATCCAGGCAGCGATTGAGCGCGGCGTGACGCTCATCGATACGGCGGAAATGTACGGCGATGGCGGCGCGGAAGAAGTCATCGCGCAGGCAGTCGCTGGCAACCGCGAGCGTTTGTACTTGGTGAGTAAGGTGTATCCGCACAACGCGTCACGCAGCGGCACGATTACCGCATGCGAGCGGAGCCTCAAACGACTGCGGATGGACTACATCGACTGCTACCTGCTGCACTGGCCCGGCGAACACCCGATTGCGGAGACGGTCGACGCATTCGAAACACTCAAAGCGCAAGGCAAGATTCGTGCGTGGGGCGTGTCGAATTTCGATGTGGCAGACATGCAGGAGCTTGCCACCGTTACGAATGGAACGAACGTCGCCACCAATCAGGTGCTCTACAACCTCTCGCGGCGCGGCATCGAATTTGACCTGCTGCCGTGGCAGCGTGAACGCAGGATTCCGACCATGGCGTATTCGCCGATTGAGCAGGCGCGGTTACTGGAATCCACTAAGCTCAAATCCATTGCCCTCGACATGAGTGTGACACCGGCGCAGCTCGCGATTGCATGGCTGCTCGCGCAGCCTGAGATGATCGTGATTCCGAAAACAACGCACATTGCTCGCCTGGACGAGAATCTTGGCGCACTTTCACTGGCGCTGGATGCAACCACGCTCTCGGCATTGGACCGAGCCTTCGCTCCACCTCGAATGCGCGCGCCCCTGTCGATGCTGTGATTGGCGATCACTTCGACACACAGCTCTGAACCAGCAATTGCAGTATCTGAAAAACATGGGCGTCAGGCGACAGTGGTGGTTTTGTTAGTGCGCGAAGGCAAGCTGTGGGGGCTTGTTGCTGCACATCATTACTCGGCGCGTAACGTGCGATTTGCCGTGCGTGCTGCGTGTGACTTGTTGGCGGAGGTGGTTTCGACGCGCATTGCGGCGATTGAAAATTACGCGCACGCTCAGGTCGCCGTCATGGTGCGCCGCGTTGAGCAACGCCTGATCGAGGCGACCTCGACCGAAGGCGACTGGCGGCTCGCACTATTCCGCAATCCACGCACGTTGTTTCAACCACTCGAGGCGACCGGGGCGGCGTTGTTCACTGCAGGCGAAATCCTGACCTCGGGCGAAGTGCCGTCGACGCCGGAACTGCGTGAGTTGCAGTCATGGGTCGATGCGCAATCGTTTGATACGCTCTTCAGTTGTTCGTCGGTTGCCAAGGCCAACCCCGCGCTTGGCCTGTTAACCCCCACCGCTAGCGGCGTGATGGCGGTCAGGCTGTCGCGCGAAGGCTCGGAATATTTGATGTGGTTCCGCAAGGAGCAATTGTTGTCGGTGACGTGGGCGGGCGATCCGTCAAAGCCGATGGTGAACAACGACCCGATGGAGCTATCGCCGCGCTGCTCGTTCGCGGCGTGGTCGGAGATCGTGCGTGGCACAGCGCTACCGTGGACAAGCGCGGAGATCGTGCTGGGTCGCGCCATTGGCCTCGCGCTTGTGGACATCATCGTGCAGGTGCATTCGGTGCGACTGTTGATCGCGGAGCATCAGCTCGCAGGCGTCCGGGCATCGGTGCAACGCTCGGGCGAGCCGGTGGTGATTGCAGACGCGCGCGGGCACCTCCTTTTCTGTAACCACGCATTTGCTGCACTGACCGGACGTGTTGAATCAGAGATCGCCATCCTGCAAGACGTGGCGAAAATGTTCATCGAGCCGCAGTTGATGCGTCAGGCTTTGGCAACACTTAAAGCCGGACAGCCGCCGTGGCGCGGCGAAATGACGCTCGCGCGCGAGGGGCATATCGGCTTGCCGGTGTCGGTGCGCGCGGAGACGGTGCCCGGTCGGGATGGCGAGTCGCTCGGCTTCATCGTGACTTTATTTGACCTGCCCGAAAACAAACGTGCCGCGGCTGCACGACGCCACCTCAAAGGATCAATGCAGCGGGCGGCGCGCGGACATGGCCTGACGCCATCGATGGACGGCACTAATCGCGGCGCAGACGACGTGATGGCGGCGATCCTGACCAACGCCAGCCTGGCCGCGATGGACATCGCCGATGGCCCGATTGGCGCGTTGGCGGCGACCTTTCTCGAAGAGCTGGAAACATCAACCCACCGCGCGGCATCGCTCTACGAACAGATTCGAACGTTTACGGGCGTAGCGGCGGAGTAGCGGGACGGTCAGGGTTCGGCGAGTTCTTCGAACAGTGTTGTATGACGCGCAAACGCGGCGCAGGCTTCTTCTACCAAATCCTCTGCGTTCGCCTGATCATCTGCCATTAAATCCAGTCCGGTGCGAAACTGCCTGGCCAGATATGCAACATCCTCTGCGCTGCCGAACTCATAAAAATGCACGCCCTGGTCAGGTTGCAGCTCAAGGCTCTTGCTAACGATGCGTCCAAGCATTTGCCCGCCACTCAGGTCACCCAGATAGCGCATATAGGCATGTGCCGCCAACAGCATCGGAGCACGCTCGGCAAGTCCGGTAAGATGCCCGGCATACTGCGTCGCAGCTTCAGTCAGCGGAATCGCGCCAGCCCAGTCCGCGCCATGCAGAAAATTCAGATCCGCGCTCAGCGCCTGGCTCCGAAACAAGGGTTCGCAGCGTAAAGCCGCCAGCCCCGCATCGCCTGTATGTTGCGACAAACCCGCCTCCAGCGCCGCATAAACCGCGTGCAGATTACGCAGCATCCGACAGTAGCCTGCTTGCTCCAGTTGCCCACGCGAAGCAACAGCCGCATCACCCCCGCGCGCTCAACCTCGGTATGAAGCGTACGGGTGGCGTCGCGCAGACGCTCGGTAATGGGAATTGGCAAGCCGGTTTCAGATTTCAGATTTACAAACGTCGTGGATCATACCGAGTTGGGCGACAGGCGCATCGCGTGGCGCTGCAAAAACAGGGCAAAATAATTGGCATCATCTGTCACATTCGGCGCTATAAAGCGTCTATCCATAAAACATGGAGTTCAACATGAAATTTCTCGCCTCGCTTTCAGCCGCCGCTTTTGCACTATTGGCTTCGTACGCGTTCGCCACCGACATCCGCTGGTCGTCGGCCGATACGTTTGAACACACCGCTACCCTCGCGCCCGGCAAATCGGCGGAGCTCTGCGGCACGATTGAACCGCGGCTGCCGGTCGACTGGAAGTACGTGAGCGACGGGCCGTTGACCTTTGACATTCATCGCCATTCTGGCAGCGAAGTGATTTACGCGACGAGGAGCTATTTGACGCGCGAGCAGAACGGCAAATTCAGCCCGACGTTTAATTTCGACTGGTGCTGGATGTGGACGAATGAAACGGCTGAAACGGTGAATTTGCGGGTCAACCTGAAGCGCTGATTTCGATAGCGCAAAACGAGCAGCTTTTACGACAAAGGAACATTGCATTGGGGCTAGCGGCGCGTAAACGCTAAAGTCGAGAAATTGGCTTTTTCGCGCCTAACCCCCGTTAAGCCGTCATTTCAGCGAATAGCTGAAGCGCAAACAAAGCGGAATATTGTGGCCATCAAGGCCCGGAAATAACCCTGGCAACCGCCGTCGCTTGCGCTTTCGTGAGGTTGCCCAGCACCACACGAGCGATGCCATCGCCGCGCTGGACCAGCACCAATATTTGCGTATTGCCCTGCACGGTCGCAGCCCGCGTTCCGGCACCCGTCAGACCTGCAACGGCCTCCCGCTTGCGGCCCGCGATCTCTTCCGCAGCCGACGCGATCATTTCGTAGTAGCCGTCGGGCGAGCTGACGACCGGGTTCGCGCTGATAGCAGCGCGCTCAAAAAACTGCAAGCGAATCGTCGGCCCCGTACCGGTGTCAGCGCCGCCAGTCCGCGACCAGGTGCACTCGGTCACGCCCGCCTCCGCTTTCTGACGCGCGAGCACTGTGAGCGTCGCCCCCACCGCTATGCGCACCTGTTCGGCGGTCAAGACTTGTGTGCATTTGATCGGTGCCGTCTGCGCGTACGCACTCGCCGGAATCAGGCAAAGCAAACCCAGCCCCGCCACGCACGTTCTGCAAAGGCTGCCGAAATAACAAGCAAAACCATCGTTTCGAATCTGCCGGAAAAACACCCGGAACCCCTCTCTGTCGTCTGATCGAGTGAACTTTGTACGTGCGGCCCCACGTGTTCTTATTCGTTCTACACCGTTTACCTGAGGCTATGCTACTCCTGCGCCGTGTCAGGAAACAAGACTAATCCGACATCCGGGATGACAAGGCGACCTACTATGCGACGCAATTTCAAAAAGCCGGGGGCAACATGACACATTCGCACCTTTTCCCGACCTCAATCGCGGGCAGCCTGCCGAAGCCTGCGTGGCTATCGGAAACCCAAAAACTGTGGCCGTAATGGCGCGCCGAGGGCGGCGAAATGCTCGATGCGAAACGCGATGCGACCCTGCTCTGGATCAAGACACAGGAGGACGCGGGCGTCGACATCCTGACCGATGGCGAGCAATCGCGACAACACTTTGTGCACGGCTTTCTGGAGTACGTCGAAGGCATCGATTTCGATCACAAAGTGAAGATGGGAATCCGCAACAATCGCTACGACGCGATGGTGCCGGTTGTCACCGGCCCGCTGAAACTCAAAGGCCGCGTGCATCAGAGCGAGGCGCAGATCATGCGTGCGCACACCCAGCGAAAAGTGAAGATCACCATGCCCGGCCCGATGACGATCATAGACACGCTGTCGGACGAGTATTACGGCGATAAAGTGAAGCTCGCGATGGCGTTCGCTGATTTGCTGAATCAGAAAGCGCGCGCCTTGCAGGCCGATGGCGTGGATGTGATCCAGTTCGACGAGCCTGCGTTTAACGTCTACCTGGACGACGTAAAAGCGTGGGGCGTCGACGCACTGCATCGCTGCATTGAAGGCCTGACCTGCACGACGGCGGTTCACATTTGCTACGGCTACGGGATTAAAGCGAACCTCGACTGGAAGGAGACTTTAGGCGGCGCATGGCGGCAGTACGAGGAGATTTTCCCCGCCCTCGCCGCGAGCCGGATCGATCAGGTGTCGCTCGAATGCATGAACGCAAAAGTGCCGATGCATTTGATGAGTCTGCTCAAAGGCAAGACGGTGATGGTCGGCGTGATTGATGTCGCGAGCGACGTGATAGAAACGCCCGAGCAAGTCGCCGCGACCATCGGTAAAGCGCTGGAATTCGTGCCAAGCGACAAGCTGATTCCCTGCACCAATTGCGGCATGGCTCCGGTGGCTCGCAGCATCGCGGTTGCCAAGCGAAATGCGCTAGCCGCCGGGGCACGATTAGCTAGGTCGCTCTATGGCGCTTGAGGCAAACTGACGGCTACCCAACCGTCAACCTGTAGGAGCGGCGAAAGCCGCGAAAGCCGCGAAAGCCGCGCAACCTGAGCGTCGTTTGCGGCTCGCGCCATTCCTGCAGAAACCTCGAAAGATCGCCGCATTGATACCCAAGCCCAAAGTAAGCACCGCCACCGCCTCCGACCTTCGCGGCGCCAGCCGACTCGTCATCGACGCCACCGCTGGCATTACCGATCTGGTGGAAGCGATGCATCGCAATATCGCACGCGTTCCGGTACGAACGGCGTCCGTGGAAAACGGTCGCGCGACCGGCATCACGGGGTTCGTTTATCGGACGGTGCGCGGCGTGACGCGCGTCGTTGGCGGTGGTCTTGATGCCGGTCTCGCATTGCTGACACCCGCTTTGGCAAGCGTGCCGAACGTGCCTGCACGCGAGTCCGTTTTATCGGCGTTGAACGGTGTGCTTGGTGATCATCTGGCTGAGAGCAAAAACCCACTTGCAATCACCATGCAGGTGCGTCATCGCGGCCACGCGCTAACGCTGACTCGCGCGGGCATCAGCGAGCAAATGCCCAACGCCACCGGAAAAATTGTGGTGCTCATTCATGGCCTGTGCATGAATGATCTGCAATGGAAAACGGGCGGCGCTGGCGCAATCGAAACACATGATCACGGCGCAGCATTGCAACGTGATCTCGGCTACACACCGGTCTATCTGCGCTACAACAGCGGCCTGCACGTATCGACGAACGGTCGCGAATTTGCGTCAACACTCAAAGCATTGCTGGCCGCGTGGCCGGTGCCGGTGGAATCACTGGTCATCGTCGCCCACAGCATGGGCGGACTCGTGTCGCGCAGCGCATTTCACTACGGTCGTAAAGCGCGCCATGCGTGGTGCAAATCACTCGACAAAATCGTTTTTCTCGGCACGCCACATCTCGGCGCGCCGCTTGAACGCGGCGGCAACTGGATCGACATTGTGCTCGGTGCGACGCCATACGCATCACCGCTCGCCAAGCTCGGAAAAATACGCAGCGCCGGTATCACCGACCTGCGTCACGGCAGCGTGCTTGATGAGGATTGGCTGGGACAGGATCGCTTTGAACCTGCGCTGGATGCGCTCACGCTGGTGCCGCTGCCTGCGAGCGTGCGCTGCTACACGATTGCCGCCGCCATCGACGATGGCTCGAAAACACAGTCGGTTCGGGCCACCGGCAAACGCCTGCTCGGCGACGGTCTCGTGCCGTTGAAAAGTGCCCTTGGCAGCGCGGTCGGAAAGCATGATGATCCAAAGCGAAATCTGAAATTTCCGCCCGAGAACCAGTGCGTCTTGCACGGCGTGAATCACCTGGGATTACTCAAAGCGTCACAGGTTTATCCACCGCTGAAAGCCTTCGTCGCCGCCTGAACGCATCGGTGTCGCGCGATAAGCGTATGCTGCACCCATCCCAACCCTATGAAATGCTCCATGACTATCTGCCCTGTCGCGCTTGCTGTAGGCTGCAAAAAATGCCCCATATTCAAAGTCTGTCCCGTTAAAGGCGTCATCGGCGACTACAAACCGGAGGCCAAAACAGCGCCGAAAGCCGCTGCCAAGTCTGCGCCACACAAGAAGAAATAGTCGGCAACCAGGCCGGGGCGACCCATCGCGTTCCGGCGAGAGCAGTCGTGCGATTGGCGCGCATTTTGCGTAGCATTGGGTCACCTGATTCTTGAGATTCCCATGCCTAGCCCGCTTCAGCTCACTTCACGACTACTCGTGACCGCTGCCGCATTCGGCAGCCTCGCGTTGCTTCCCATCGCACCAGTCGACGCGGCAAAGGCCACCGAGTGCACTGCGCTCAAACTCTGCTTCTGCGTCAACGAAGACTTCAAACCGCTCATCGCCGAAAAGGTCAAATTTTTCCGCGCGGCCATCGCTGAACAACGCGCTAAAGCCAAAACGATGGGCTACATCAGCGTGCCGCTAGCGACGTCGTGACGGAACAGCCGACGCAACTTCCCGGCATGTCGTTCCGATTCGCCACGCTCGCTGATGCCGACTGTATTAGCGCGCTCGCAATGCAGGTGTATCTCAACACGTACGCCATCGAAGGTATTCGCCCGTTGCTGGTTCGCGAGATCCACGCGCAGTTCTCTATTGCGGCCATTTCAGAACTGATCGCCAGTCCCGCCACGTCGTTTATTCTGGTCGAACGAGAAGCCCATCTGATCGCATTTGCGCAGATCACGCAGGGCGAAGCGCACGAACTGGTCGCTGCGGATCATGCGGTCGAGCTGGATCGACTGTACGTTCAGGAACGCTTCACCGGACAAGGCCTCGGCAAAGCGCTGCTTAATCACGTTGAAGCATTGGCCGCGTCCTCCGGCGCTTCGAAGCTGTGGCTAACCGCGTGGGTAAAAAACCTTCGGGCGCTCGGCTTTTACGCGGCGCTTGGCTACGTCGAAGTGGGAATGACGATGTATCGATTCGAGGACGAGGCGCATGAGAATCGACTGTTCGTGAAGGCATTGCTGCCGCCTTCGAAGGTCGATCAGCTCTAGGCTCAAGTCCGGTCACTTAAGCGCCAATTTGTCGACTTTGTAGGCGCGACCCCGGTCGCGCTCCACGGTGGACACGCGCGACCGGGGTCGCCTACCGTTAAGTGACCGGTATTGGCTCTAGGCTGCAATGACGCCTGCTAAGGGGCTAGCGCCGAATTATACAAAAAGTCGATAAACGGCAAAGATCATAGCTAGCCCCAATGTCGCCGAGCTTCTATCGAAAAGCTGATAGGTCAGCTAAGCAACCGGTGGCCTCCCCCCCGGCGCACTCACCACAAGATAAACGCCAAACAGCGACACCGCCATCCCCGCGATCACGTTCCAGCCCAACGTCTCGCCAAACATGGCCCACGCCAGCACAGCGGTCAGTCCGGGAACCAGATACATCGCACTCGTTAGCCGCGTCACGCTGCCATGTCGCAGCAGATAAAACATCAGCGAAATGCCCACGCCTGAGAGCACAAATACGCTCCACAGCATCGCGATCACCACCGCGCTCGTCCAGCGAATGTTGAACGACTCAAACCACCAGGCAAACGGCAACGTCGCCACGATCGCCGCGGCAAACTGAATCACCTGCCCGCTGCGTAAATCAAAGCTCGGCACGTAGCGCTTTTGATAGAGCACGCCGAACGTCGTACCGAGCAAAGCTGCGAAGCAAATCACCACCGGAATGCCCAACCCGCCTGATGCCGCAGTTGCTATGAGCTTCGCCGCCAGCACCAAAAGCACTCCCGCGAACCCGATCGCCACCCCCAGCACCTGCCGCCGCGTCACCCGCTCGTGCGTCCAGTAGCTTAAACACACCGTCAACACCGGCTGCAAATTCACGATCAGCGCGGCAACGCCCGCCGACAGCCCCATGCGGATCGCCACCCACACCCCGCCCAGATACAGCGCCTGAATCAACACGCCAGCGACCGCGATGTGAAACGCATCGCGTCGGCTCGGCCACTTCGCCCTGCCGACGAGCGCCAACACGAGCATCAGCGCACAAACCGCCGCATAGCGAAGCACCAGAAAACTGAGCGGCTCCGCGTCCGTAGCAGCGAGCTTTGCAACCACATATCCAGACGCCCAGACCAGAATAAACGCCGGCACCGCCAGACGTTCAGCAACAGAGGATTCAGCCATCACGGCATGCTAGCGGGACCGTGCGCAATGCACCGACCTGGTTCCGGTAAGCGGCGAAATATTTCACTCACCAGCGAAACAACACAGGCTTCGCACAAGAAATATTTGCCCGTTATTGGCCGTTCGTGCTAACTTCCCAAAGGCAACAGAAGGGGATATTATGAGCAAATACTCTACGTGTTGCCGGGCACTCCCTCTAATGCTCGCGTCGGCACTAATGAGCGGCTCGCCCGCCTTTGCCGCCACTCCCACCAGCACCAACTACGCGCTCCCGTCCAGCGCCGTGAACAACGGTGTGGCCGATCTGGCTTCGACCAACTTCAAGCTCTCGTCCTCGGTCGGAGATATGGCCTACACGCTGCGCAGCACCAGCGCCGGCTTTGTCCTGAGCCCCGGCTTTTGGCACGCAACGATTGGCGTCACTCAGGGCTGCGTGCTCGATATCGACGGCAACCAGTCAAACACGGCGTTGACCGACGGCCTCATGCTCCTGCGCGTGATGCTCGGCCTCACCGATACCGCAGTGACCAATGGCGCAACCGTAACCGGCGCGCCGCGCACCACGTGGGCGCAGATTCAGCCTTTCGTCCACTTGGCCGCGCTCGACATCGACGGCAATGGCTCAACACTGCCCGCGAGCGACGGCGTCATGCTACTGCGCGCCATGTTCGGCCTCACCGGAACGGCGGTCACCAATGGCGCGGTCGTTGGCAGCCGCACCTGAGCCGACATTCGAACCTACCTCAACACCAATTGCGGCGGCAACTTCGCGCCTTAGGCCGTACACCCAAAGGGATTCCGGCATCCGCACCGACGAAGTCAATTTGAACGCGTCACGCCGGGGGAGATCACGAGGTGGAACCCCTTCCGGATACACCCCGCTCACTCCGGCATTCGACCAACCGTACTTCGTCGGCATCACGGTCGGCGTCGACCCCGAGATGACACCACTACAACCCCTCGCGGCCAGCCCCTATGCGATCCGTTCTGCCAGTCAATGGCAGGTGGTCGTCGGCACCACACAACAGGCACACCCGAATACCGGGTACATGCTGACCAGCTCCAGTCAGGTGACAGTTACGCTGCCAACGGCATCGAACCCGGGCGATATCGTGCGGGTCTCCGGCGTGGGCGCAGGCGGCTGGAAGCTCGCGCAGAACGCGGGCCAATCGGTCAACGCCGGGAACCTTGGCGCGAGCGTAAGCGTTGGCTCGATCTGGACCCCGCGCGACATCAACAGAGGCTGGTACGCCGTCGCCTCCTCCGCTGATGGTAGCAAGCTCGTCGCTGCGGTCCAGAACGGCCAGCTCTACACCTCGACCGACTCCGGGGCAACCTGGACCCCGCGCGAAAGCAACAGAACCTATCGAGCTGCAATATATCGGTGGGGGTCAGTTCGTGCCGCTTAGTCACGAAGGCGCAATGACTAACAATTGACGGGCTGCCAGCTTCGGGCAGTAACAGGGACAGTTGGCGCGGTACGCGAGTGGATGTGGTGCCGCAGGGTGGATACCCAAAGGGGTTCCGGCATCCACTTCGACGAAGTCATTTTGATCGCGTCGCAGCGCGATGGAGTACGAGGTGGAACCGCTGCGGAATAGTAATTTGACTGCTGTCATTCCTGCGGAGGAAGTGGATTCTGTGGCGCGCCCTACCCGCCACGCACGCGCTGGGTCTTGGCCCAGCCGACGGTACTGTAAAAACGACTATGAATGCTTGACGTTAATAACGCTTCACGTTAACATTCTTCATGTCCATCAAGACCTTCAAATGCGCGGACACGAAGGAACTGTTCGACGGTAACCGTGTTCGGCGCTGGGTCAACATTGAGCGTCCCGCGTTGCGCAAAGTTCTGCAGCTTGATCTGGCTGCGCTGCTAGACGATTTGCGCGTGCCGCCTGGCAACCAACTCGAAGCGCTCAAAGGCAATCGCAAGGGCCAACACAGCATTCGCATCAACGATCAATGGCGAGTGTGCTTTGTTTGGACGAGTGACGGCCCAAAGAACGTTGAGATTGTGGATTACCACTAGCCCCAGATTAGCAGCAGAGGATTTTTAACATGCGTAAAGTTGCCCCCGTCTCTCCCGGCGAAATGCTCGACGAAGAGTTTTTGAAGCCACTCGGTTTGACCAGATATCGGCTCGCCAAAGACATTGGCGTGCCGCCGCAGCGCATCGGCGACATCGTGGCCGGCAAGCGTGCCATCACGGCCGACACCGATCTTCGCCTGTGCCGATATTTTGGCCTCAGCGATGGCTGGTGGCTTCGCGGTCAAGCCAGTTACGATACGGCCATTGCTCGTGAATCGATGGGCGCTGTACTCGCAAAAATTTCGCGCTGTGAGTTGCTGGCGGCATGAGCGCGATAGGACGTAGCGCCGTAGCCCGGACACCCCAAGGGTTTCCGGCATCCACACTGACGAAGTCGTTTTGATCGCGTCGTGGCACGAGAGTCAACGAGGTGGAACCCCTGCGGCTATCCACCCTACGGAATGGTGATAAACCGCTGTCGTTCGCCTCTAGTGGGAACACAGAACGGCTGCGGACTTTGTATAGAGGTGGCGATCCTCATCGTGCGCCACACGGCCTGGATCGTCAGCTAGCGCCGAAGATGGCGCCTGCGGACACGGAAAGTTCGATCTCGGCAGCGGTTGCCGTCCATGACGCTAGCAGCCAGATCGCAACTATCAGGACGGCCACTAATATACCCAGCGCCTCTGACCGGGTCATCATGGTTCGACGCGTCGACACGGCCGGACGAGATTCAACAACTTTTATGACTACACCGCTGGGCTGCATGGGCAACTCCGGTAACGCAAATCCCCCGTGACCTTGATTGTGCGCAGCTAACTGTACGCATCGCTACAAAGTCTATGACATCGTCATCAGAAAAACAAGTGGCCGGCTAGATGTTAGCGAAGGCGATGGCATGCTGACTATCCGGATTGAAGAGCACCGCAGCGCTGGTGTCGATGACTAGTTCAACCTCGTCGCGGCCGGCGACCGCAGTGGGGTGCAGCCGCGCTATGCAACATGCGCCGCCGAGCGTGATGAAAATAAGCGTATCTGCGCCGGTCGGTTCCGCGAGATCAACGGGAACGGTTAGGTTCGCCGTAGCGCCTCTGCTGCGTCCGGTGTCCGTCAAGTGCTCAGAGCGCAGACCCGCAGCACGGACGAACCTGTCGCGATCAGCAGGTCCAGCGTCGATGTATCAAACCCGTTGAGCGCTAGTTGCACGCGCTTCGCAGCGCTCGGCCCAACGGTAATTTCTGCGCACAATTTGCCGTCGTTGATCGAGAGCGTCGCCGAAACAAACTCATCGGCGGCGAGCCCATGAAGCCCGCGACAAAGGTGTTGACCGGTCAGCTGTAAATCTCGTCCGGCGTGCCGAACTGTTGCACCACGCCGTCTTTCAAAACGCGATTTTGTCGCCCAGCGTCATCGCTTCAATCTGGTCGTGGGTGACGTAGACGGTGGTTATGCCGAGGCGCTTGTGCAGTAGCTTGATTTCGCTCCTCATTTCTACGCGCAGCCTGGCATCGAGATTCGACAGCGGCTCGTCGAAGAGGAAAATTTGTGGCTCACGCGCAAGTGCGCGGCCCATCGCGACACGCTGGCGTTGCCCGCCGGAGAGCTGCGCGGGTTTGCGGTCGAGCAAAGGTTCAATTAGCAGAAGCTTGGCGGCGGGTGCAATCATCGCCTCCTGCCCTGCTTTCGGCACTTTGCGCAACGACAAACCAAAGGCGATGTTCTGGCGGACACTTATCGACTGATACAGCGCGCAGCTCTGAAACACCATCGCGACATCGCGATCGAACGAAATGTTGACATTCCCCCAGGATCAGGCTCTTGATTACCTATGATTGCTTTGAATTTCGTGACAATGATTGTGTAAATACTTAGAAAGTTATTCTTCAACGCACGAGTCCCTGATTTGTGTCCCGCGAGCGAGCTGCATTTACAGATACCATAGCGCAGCAGGAAATAAATCAAACGCAAATAGAACCGCGCAAACCTGCAACACAAACAACGCCGCGACGACATCAACTCGTGACGCCAAAGGCCTATTGCGTTGATTCAAACTGCGCACAATCTGCGCGATGAATAGCAGCGGTAACGCAAGGGTGGCCGCGAACAGGAACTTGCTGGCAAACGTTTTGTCTCCGAGTATTTGCCAGGGCTGCACGAACAGCGCGAGTACAGCGACCGCGAGCGACGTTACCGCGATAAATGCGGGAGAGCCTGGAGCGGTGCGTGTACGTATCGCGCGATAGATCGGCACAACGAACCCGTGCAATAGTCCAGCGAGTCCGGCAGCAACGCTTGTCCACAACGCGTAGAACTCGACGTCACTGATTTTGCGAAGCGTCAGATAACCACCGCCAATCAAGTATTCACCTGCGTCGCCTCGCGTGAGCACCGCCGAGGGTTGCACGCGATCATCTTGACGGATCAGTCCGTCACTCGCGATTTCAATTAAACGCGATTTGCCCGCGGCTGGCGTCAACGTTGGCCGGGCGTTTTCTACATCAAGCGACCAGTATCCCAGTAGTCGATCAAGCAACGCCCAAGATTCAAAGCGTGAAGGCGATGGCACGTAGCGACCCTGCCACGGCTCGCGCGATGGTGAAACGTGCGGCGGTGGAATTAGGATCAATCGATGAGCCACACCAAGATGCTCAATCATTCGACGCTCGAAAAGATCGTATCGAGCATTCTCGCGATCACAATTCTGTGCAATGAAAAAACCACGTTGTTGATCCCGGTAAACGCAAAAGATCGCTCGAAAACCCGCAGTACTGCCACCATGACACAGACCGACCGCACCGTGTCGGTCTCGCGTGAACACGCCTAGTCCGTACCCTGTTCTCACACCACTACGCGCTGCATCCGTTGTCGTCGCGGCACCGAGTCCGCGCATTAAATCCGCGCGGATAAATTCACGCCCCGCGATTTGTCCGTCACTCATGAGAAATCGCATCAGCTTCGCCATGTCGGCGGCGGTCGTTGCAAGTTGTCCAGCGGGTCTCGGCGCGATTGCCATCGACGCAACAACGGATAGATCATCAACGTGTCCCCACGCCAAACGATCATCCAAGCGCTCGCCAATTTGCGATATGAACTCGAACGTGCTGTCGCGCATTTCAAGCGCTGCAAACAACTCGCGGGCAAACCATGTTTCGTAGCGCTCGCCAGTAACCGTCTCGATCACGTGCGCAGCGAGCGTATGCCCCCAATTCGTGTAGGAAAACTGCGTGCCCGGTTTTGTGCGAAGTGTGAGCAGCGCAGCGTCCTCTTCAAACGCTTGAAGCAGCGGCGAATCGGGTGCGTTTTTCGAGCTGAAAAGATGCCGCAGACGAATATCTTGCAGACCAGCAGTGTGATCGAGCAAGTGCCGCAACGTGACGGGCACCGTATTTGTCCACGCGTTCTTGAGCTGCGGTTGCGCTACGTACATGGAGATTGGCGCATCGATGTCAAGCACACCGCGTGTCGTTAAACGCAACACACCGAGCGTCACGAGTGTTTTTGCGATTGATCCCACATGTACTTTTGCGTCAGCGCGCAGCGGTTGTGCTTTCTTGACGTTCGCGAAACCCAGCGCACCCACCTCGGTGGTTGTTGAATCAACGACCGAATACATAATGCCGGATAGTTTCTCTTGATCAAGCAAATGTGCAAGATCGCTGCGAAGGGTCGCAATTTCAGGCATTGTTGAAGATGCGAACGAAGCCCCACAACAAGCGGTGAACGACACACACGCGATTGCCAGCAGCACATTCTTGACGTGGCGCAAGCAGAGAGAAATTTGAAGCAGCATACCGAGGATGTGCGCAACTGATTGCGCACATGAATCATGAAAGAGATCAACTCAATTTAGCTGGACCATGTGAGTAAATCATCAAGACGCCGGAACATCAGTAATGCGTATGCAAGTCCAGCCGTCAACGTAAGTGACGACGATGCGCGCACCCCGTCGCTCAATCAGGCGCTGAACGATCGAGAGCCCGAGTCCAAAGCCTGTACTGCCGTCGCGCTTCACAAACGCATCGCCTGCGTCATTGGGCAGCGGGGCAGCGGGATTGCAGATAGTGAGCTCTCCCGCTTGCATGCGCACGATCACTTTGCCACCCGCAGTGCCATGAGAAAACGCATTGACCAGAAGATTGGCGAGCACCAACTGCAACACCGATTCAGGCAACGCGATTTCATCCTTTGGCGATAGACGCAAATCGATTTGCAACGCTTGTTGATCCAGCCAATCCGCGTGGGTGACAATCCAGCGCTCTACCAGCGGCAATATCGCAACAGGTTTGCCTGCTTCACGCTTTGATTCTCTGGCGAGCAAGAGCAGAGTGTTGACCGCTTGCTCCATGAAAACGATGGCCGCGAGCATCGACGCAAGCTGAGTCGATATATTGACAGACACAGATCGGTCAGCTTGCAATCTCTCAATCGACATGCGCAACACGGAAAGCGGCGTGCGCAGTTCGTGGCTAACGTCGCGCGTAAATTCTTGTTCGCGTTCGATGAAGTCTCGCGTACGAGCGAGCAACGCATCGAACCCGCGCGCGAGCGCGCCGACCTCATCGTTGCGCGTTCCCTCCGATAAACGCGCTGGCAAACTCTCAGGCGTTGCCACCAAAATGCGTGCTGCCAATCGCTCCAGCGGCGCGCTCGTACTACGCGCGAGCCACCAGGCTAAACCGAGCGACAAAACGACCATAGCAAAGCCCCACGTAGCGAGCCAGCGCAGCAAACGCGGCATGATCGGACGCACGATGAGTTGTTGGCTCACCTCCGCAACAAGCCACGGTGCTTCGCCAGTTTTAACCAAATTCAGGACGTGATAGTGACGTCCCTCGCGGCCCGAGAATTCGCGCCGCTTGGGCGTTGTCGTTAGCAAATCAACGAGATCTGCCGGCAATGACGCACGATCTCGATGCAGCGTAATGTACTGAGCACCCGGCTTCGTCCACTCGCGATGACTCGCAAAGTGGGTGCGCTGTAGCGCCGCTTCCTGTTCAAGCAAGCGCTCCATAAATTTGTCTTCCACTGTGTAGACAAATGCCATAGCGAATAATCCAAACAGCGCGATAACGCCGAGTGTGAATATTGCGAACGCAAGCATTAAGCGATGCTGTATTCGACGTCGCGGATAGATCATGGTGCGCTATCGGATTCAAGCCGAAAACCAACGCTGTGAACAGTCTTTAGCATCGGTTTCGCAAACGGTTTGTCGAGCGCCTGGCGTAATTGATAGAGATGCGTGCGCAGCGGATCAGATTCGGGCGATTCGTCATTCCATAAACGGCGAACGATGTCGCTGCGGGTTAAAGCGCGTGGAAAACTCTCCGCGAGCATGAGCAAAATAGAAAATGATGTGGGTGGCAACGCTAGGCGCGTGCCGCTACGTGTTGCCTCTTGCGCTCGCCGATCGATCGCAAGCGTACCAATGCGCAGCACGTAGTTCTGCCCCGCGCTCTTGCGTTGCGCGAGCGCACGGATCCGCGCGAGCAACTCTTCGCTCGCGAACGGTTTCACCAGGTAATCGTCTGCGCCCGCAGCGAAACCGTTGAGTTTGTCGGACAGCGCATCGCGCGCAGTCAACATCAACACAGGGATGTGCGCTGCTGCCTGAGCGCGTAATTGTTTGCACAGTCTGACACCATCCAGGTCTGGCAAACCGAGATCGAGCAGCAACACATCGGGCGGTTGATCCAGCGCCATTGCAAGCGCGAGCCGACCGTCCGACGCTTCATCAACACGGTGTCCCGCGCGCACGAGCAGCGAGACGATCTGTTCGCGGAGCGGTGCATGATCTTCCACCACCAGAATGTGCAGCGCGGGGTTCGACTTCAACGTTTCAAAGCGTCGAGCGCTTGTCTCGCCTCGTTGAAATTGGGTTCATCAGCCATTAACGCTGTGAGCACTTCGCGCGCCGCCTTGTCGTTTCCGAGCGCAGAATGCGCCTCCGCAATCGTTAAACGCAACTTCGGATGCGACATGTGTGGCTCGGCGAGTTCCATGATTGAGAGGGCTTGGCGACGCGTTGCGTCCTCCGTCGCTGACTTGAATTGATAAACACCAAGCATAGCGATCAAATCGGTTTTGTAGCGCGCTGTCTCCGCTTTGAGAACACTGCGAACCGCGTCGCGATCCCCTGAGAGCCAACGTTGCACAAGCTGCATGCTCGCCTCTTCCTTGAACATCGATCTCTGAACAGGCGTGCGCCCCAGCGCCCTGACAGTCGCTTCAGCTGCCTGCACGGTTGAGAATGGATTTTGACCCGTGATCAGGTTGCCATCGATCACCAACTTGGGCATCATCAACGATGCCTCTTCCCACATCGCGCCTTGCTCACGAAGTTTTGTTTCGATCAAAAATGGATACTCTTTCACCCATTTCTTACCGAAAGTCGCCTCTTCTTCATTCGTAAAACCGGTCACACGGCGACCTGCAACGAGGGCCTTTCCGTCGGCACGTTGAACATTCGCAAATGCGGCAGGCCCGTGACAAACCGCAGCGAGCACGCCGCCACGATCATCGTGTTGCCCCAGCAATCGCGTCAGCGCCGCGTCCTTCGGCAAATCAAACATGGCACCTTTGCCGCCGATCACGAAGATCGCATGATGTTCGCCCACATTCACGTCTTGTGTGCGACGCGTTGTGCGAAGCAGTGACTGCGCATCCGGATCGCTCATCATTGCTTTAATGTGATCGTCCTCTGCGCTGAAGCGATCCGCTTCTACAGCACCGCCTGCAGGGCTCGCGACTTCGACCGTGAGTCCGTTGGCACGAAAGACGAGATAGGCTTGCGCGTACTCATCCATCTCAAAGCCCGGTCGTGTCTTGCCACCATCGCGGCCCTCACTGCTCACAACGAGTAACACTTTCAGCGTTTGCGTTAACGGTTTTGCAGAGTTTGCGTCAGCGCGCGGCACGAACAACACAGCGCTCATCGCGAGCGATACGAACGCTACTGAAAATAGTTTTAGTGACATGGGTGGCTCCGTTCAAAGTTTCGAAGATGGCAGTCTAGAAACTCAATGTGAAGAGAACGTCAAGGTGCGCGAAGCTGTGACTCTGCACGTATTCCCGTACCATTGCAAAGTTAGAAATTTCGGCACCTGAAACTACTCATGCCCAGTGTCTGTCTATCCCGGCAGCGCGTAATCCTTGAACTGCTCGCGCAGCTTGGCCTTCATCATTTTTCCCGTCGCTCCGAGCGGAATGGCGTCCACAAATTGCACGTCGTCCGGCACCTGCCATTTGGCAATCTTGTCGTCGTAGAAGCTGATGATTTCGGCAGCAGTAACTTCTGCATTTGGCTTTTTAACGACCACCAGAATCGGCCGTTCATCCCACTTTGGATGACGAACACCAATGCACGCGGCCATCATCACCGCCGGATGCGCCATCGCGATGTTTTCAACATCAATCGAACTGATCCATTCGCCGCCGGACTTGATCACGTCCTTGCTGCGATCGGTGATCTGCATGAATCCGTCGGCGTCAATCGTTGCGACGTCACCCGTTGCAAAGTAGCCTTCCTTGTCGACAATGTGTCCGCCATCGCCTTTGAAATACTGATACACGATCCATGAGCCGCGCACCAGCAAGTCCCCCGACGCTTTGCCATCACGCGGCAGCTCATTGCCTTCGGGATCAACCACCTTCATGTCAACGCCAAACACCGCGCGGCCCTGCTTCAGGAGGATGGCGCGCTGGGTCGGCCAGTCAGCATCCATCTGCTTGCCCTTCAACGTGCCATAGGTGCCTATCGGGCTCATCTCGGTCATGCCCCACGCGTGATTAACGGTAACCCCATACTTGTCACGGAACGTGTCGAGCATGGCCGGCGGACAGGCGGAACCACCAATCACGGTGCGCTTCATCGTGGACAGTTTGAGTCCGTTCGTCTCCATGTGCGACAACAGCATTTGCCACACGGTTGGCACACCGGCTGAGAATGTAACCTTCTCCTCCTCAAGCAAATCGTAAATAGATTTGCCGTCCATGCCAGCGCCGGGAAACACGATTTTGCTGCCCACCATCGGCATCAAATACGGCAAGCCCCAGGCATTAACGTGGAACATCGGCACCACTGGCAGCACCGTATCACGAGAGCAAATGCCAATCACGTCCGTCGCCGCGCCCGCCATCGCATGCAACATCGTCGAACGATGGCTGTACAGCACACCCTTAGGATTGCCCGTCGTACCACTCGTGTAACACAGACTGGACGCCATGTTTTCATCAAACACAGGCCACGAGTACGTCTCCGACTGCGCGCCAATCCACGCCTCATAACTCAGCAAATTCGGGATGCCAGAATCGGCAGGCAGCTTGTCGGCGTCACACAACGCGATGTAGTGCTTGACGGTCGGGCACTTCGGCGCGATGGCCTTGATCAGTGGCAAAAACGACATGTCGAAAAACATGATTTCGTCTTCGGCATGATTGACAATCCACGCCATCTGATCGGGATGCAAACGCGGATTCACCGTGTGCAACACACGCCCCGAACCGGATACACCATAATAAAGCTCAAAGTGGCGATAACCATTCCAGGCGAGCGTTGCCACGCGTGACGATTGCGCGATCTGCATCGCGTTCAGCGCGTTCGCAATCTGCTTGGCGCGGCGATTCACCGTCGCGTAGTTGGTGCGGTGAATGTCGCCCTCGACGCGCCGCGAAACGATCTCAGTATCGCTGTGATACGTCGCCGCGAATTCGATCACCGACGAAATTAATAGCGAATGTTGCTGCATCAAACCTAGCATGCGCTGTACTCCTTAACTTTCTGTGCACTTAAATGTAGTGGATATTCGTTACGTATCGTGTCCGGACCGCATTTCGTCAGAAGCGTGGCGCAATACCGGTGCGCTACCGCCCGTCTCCACGCACCGGCATGATGTGAATGCCGTCAGGATCGAATTGCAGGAAGATGTGACTGCCTGATTCAAGGCCGTGATTCTTGACGTGTCGCGTCGTCATGTCCAGATGTAACCGCGCTTCCGGTGGCTGTGTTAGCTGACATTCAACCGTCGTGATTTCACCGAGCTGGCGCAGGCGATTGACCTTGCACGGCTGTACGTTCGCCCCAGCCGGTGCCCGCACATGAAGTTGCACATGCTCGCCCGCAATCACCCAGCGCACGGCAGCGCCGTCGTCCAGACGTCCCTTGTCAGTCGTCTGCAATTCGACACCGCCTGCTGACATGCCCCAGAGCAGTTTTCCGTGCGATGTGTCGCCTGCGGCCTTGCGGAATACGCCAGCATGAATGTCGCGCAGCCCGACCAGTGCAGCCACGCGAGCATTGCGCGGTCGCGACAGCACGCGCTCGGGTGTGCCGTCCTGCAACGTCTCACCGCGCTCCAGAATGCACATTCGATCCGCAAGCAAGCGCGCCTCGCGCAGGTCGTGTGTCACCATGACAATCGGCAGATGCACCGTTTCGCGCAGCTTGATAAGTTCGTCGTAAAGCGCGTGTCGCGTGGGTTGATCGACCGCCGAAAACGCCTCATCGAGCAGCAATAATTTGGGTCGACGCGCAAGCGCACGCGCCAACGCAACGCGCTGCCGCTGACCGCCAGACAACTCATGAGCTCGCCTCGCCGCCAGGCCGTCCAGCTGCATATCGGCGAGCAATTTCATCGCGTTCTCGGCGGGTTCGCCGCGAGGCAGCGCGAGTTTCACGTTGTCGACGGCGGACAGATGCGGGAACAGCGCGTAGTGCTGAAACACCATACCAATAGGTCGCTGCTCGGCGGGCACGTTGACGCTGTTTTCAGTGTCCAGCCACACATCCGCATCGAGGCTGATGCGGCCCTTCGCAACGCCGAGCAATCCGGCAATAGCACGCAGCACGCTCGTCTTTCCACTGCCGGACGGCCCGACCAACGCCAATAGCTCGCTCGGTGCGCATTGCAATTGAACGTTGAGCGGTATCGGGCCTTTTTGTTCGAGCGTGACGGTCAGCATCGGCGTATCAATTTCTTTGCTGCACAGGCCGTGCGCGCGTCAGCCAGGCAGTAGTCAGCAAGGTCGCGAGTGAAATCAGCAAAAGTGTTGCCGACATCACACCCGCCGAATGCAAATCAAAACTCTGCACTTTGTCGTAGATCGAAATGGCGATGGTTTTAGTCTCGCCGGGAATGCTGCCGCCGACCATCAGCACCACACCGAACTCACCTAGGGTGTGCGCTGCCGTCATGATGAGTCCCGACAAAATTCCGCGCCACGCCAACGGCAATTCAATGTGCCACAGCGTGCGCCAGCGCGACAGGCCACAAGTGCGCGCCGCATCGAACAAGTCCTGCGGAATCGCCTCGAACGCGCGCTGAATCGGCATCATCGCGAACGGAATATTGAAGATCAGGCTCGCCAGCAATAGCCCGGAAAAAGAGAACGCCAGCGTGTGCCCGGTCCACTGCTGATAAAGGCTGCCGAGCGGTGACGCACCGCCCATCGATACCAGCAGGTAGTAACCGAGCACTGTGGGCGGCAGCACCAGTGGCAGCGCAAGCGCAGCCTCAACGACGGGTTTGAGGCGGTGAGTCGTGGTAGCCAGCCATCGCCCAACGGCAATGCTGAGTGGAATCAAAATCAGCGCCGTAGCTAATGCCAAGTAAGCCGACAGTCGAAGCGCGCTCCAATCCATTTGTGAGCCTTAGTTATTTGGCTGATTCGGCCGGCAACACAAACCCATAGCGCGTGAACACATCGCGTGCAGTTGCGGATTGCATGTAGGCGTAAAACTCGCGCGCGGCATCACCCGCCTTCTTCGTGAGCACCATGCGCTGTCGCAGCGGCGCGTGCATCGAATCGGGAATCAGCACGTAATTGCCTGCGTTGGCAAATGCCGGTGCGATAGCGAGCGAATACGCAAAAATTCCGCCCTGGGTTGAGCCTGAAACCGCGAACTGTGCGGCTTGTGAAACGTTTTCACCCAGCACGAGTTTGGGCTCAATCTGGCTCCAGAGATTTGCCCGCTTGAGCGCCTCCATCGCAGCGCGACCGTACGGTGCGTGCTCAGGATTGGCGATGGCAAATTTTTTCAGGCGACCGTCAGCCAATGCGCGTCGCAGATCGGCCATCTGGTCATCTGCTTTCAGCGCGGAGTTTTTCGGAGCGAAAAGTACGATGCGCCCCGTGGCGTACAGTGCTCCGCGATCCACAGTCAAATTTTTGTCGGCCAGCTTGAAGATGAAATCCTCATCAGCCGACATGAAAATTTCAAACGGAGCAGACTGCGCAATCTGTTGGTAGAAATTACCCGACGAGCCGTAGGTGATGCGAACTGATTTTCCGGTCTGTTTCTGAAAGGTGACGGCTATCTCGTCGAGCGCAAATTTAAGGTCGGACGCAGCGGCTACCGTCGGCCCGGTTTGAGCGTGGATCAATGCGGAGGCCAGCGTCAATCCAGCCAATGCGCACCAACGCATTAAGGCGCTTGCACCGAAACCCATGGATCACTTACCGATATATTCTTGAAAACATATCGCAAAGTATAGCGGCGTGTCCACACAAATCAACGCAACTACGCGCGAAGCATGAAACGAATCCGCTCCACGTCTTTGGCAATCGCCTTCGCCGCCCGAATCTCCATCGCGCGATAGCGATTCAGCGCTTCGCTACCCAGCGCAGAGAGCGCTGCGCCGCCCCCGTTCGATCCGCCTTTTACACTGATGACGAGCGGCGCTTTGAAGTGCTCGTTCATGATCGACACCAGATCCCAGCAGCGTTTGTACGACATGCCAAGCTCGCGCGCTGCGGCGGAGATTGATCCGGTTGCCTCTATGGCCGACAACAAATCTGCCTTGCCCGGCCCCATCGCGATCACCGACCCAGCAAATACGCGCAGGCGCAGTTCACGCTGGCTGCCCGCACTGGCGTCGGTTGATGCGGATTGTGCGGAAGCTTTTTTGCGGGCTACTGGCAACGGTACGCTTTCGGGGTTAGGCAAACTGATCGCATGAATATAGTCTTCGTTGAGTAATTCGAACGTTGTGCGCAACCTCGCCCCGGAACAAGTAATAATCGAATGAAGGCCATAGCGCCGAATACAAACTAGAGAGCCTCTAAAAAGGATGGACATGACTGGCACGCCCGTAACAATCAACAAGCACTATGACGTCTGGCCGAAGCGGCTGCCGAAAGATGTTTGCACTCCCGACACCACGTTGTGGGCAAACCTTGACATCACTGTACGGCGCTACCCGGATCGACCGGCGTTTGTGTTTTGTGATCGGGTGTTGACGTTTCGCGAGCTTAACGCGCACGTCGAAGCGCTGGCGGGCTGGCTGCAAAAAGTCGCGGGCGTCGCAAAGGGTGATCGCGTGGCGCTGTGCATGCAGAACTCGCCGCAATTTGTGATTGGCTATTACGCCATTTTGCGCGTCGATGCGGTGGTGGTGCCGGTTAATCCGATGAACAAAGCGGCCGAACTGACGCACTACATCACCGACCCCGCCGCGCGCGTCGCGATAGTCGGCAGCGATCTTGCAGCGCTGTGGGTCGCTGCCAATGCCGAGGTTGCTGCAGGCTCGCCAGATGCAGCCTTGCAACATTTGCTCGTCACCCGCTATTCCGACGAAATGACCGATGGCCGGTTGCCCGAAAGCAGCATCCCGGACGCTTGGCGCGGCTGGCTTGATTTACAGGTCGATCTGCCCGCGTACGGCACACACTGGCGCGACGCGATGGCCACTCAACACAAAGCCGACGCACCTACCGCCGGACCGGACGATCTCGCCGTGCTGCCCTACACCTCGGGTACGACGGGCCTGCCCAAAGGCTGCATGCACACGCATCGCACGATCATGCACAACGTCATCGCCGGCGCGCTATGGGGCGACGGCACCTCTGAGTCGGTCAGTCTCGCCGTGGTGCCGATGTTTCATATCACAGGCATGCTCTATGGGCTGCATCTGCCAATTTATCTGGGCTCCTGCGCGGTCATCATGCCGCGCTGGGATCGCGATCTGGCGGGGCGGTTGATCTCGCATTACCACGTGAACAGCTGGACGATGGTGCCGACCATGATCATCGATTTGCTCGGCAGCCCTAACGTCGCCAATTACGATCTCACAAGCCTCGCCTACATCGGTGGTGGCGGCGCAGCGATGCCGCAGGCTGTGGCCGAGAATCTCTGGCAAAAATTTGGCCTGCGTTTCGTAGAAGGCTACGGCCTCACCGAGACCGCCGCGCCGTCACATTCCAACCCGCCAGACAGCCCGAAACAGCAATGCCTCGGCGTGCCCTATATCGGCGTTGATTCGCGCGTAGTGAACCCGGACACACTCGCGCTGTGCGACATCGGCGAGTCCGGTGAAATCCTGATCCACGGGCCACAGGTGTTCAAAGGCTACTGGCAAAACCGCGCCGCAACGGAGGCCGCTTTCGTCGAGATTGACGGCAAATCATTCTTCCGCTCCGGTGACATGGGCCGCGTCGATGAAGACGGCTATTTCTTCATGACTGATCGCCTGAAACGCATGATCAACGCGAGCGGATTCAAGGTCTGGCCCGCCGAGGTCGAAGCCCTCTTCTTCCGCCATCCAGCCGTGCAGGAAGCCTGCATCATCTCTACCAAAGACGCGTATCGTGGCGAGTCGGTCAAGGCCGTGATCGTGTTGCGCGCCAACGCAAAAGACACCACCGAAAAAGACATCGTTGACTGGGCACATACCAACATGGCTGCGTACAAAGCGCCGCGTGTGGTGGAGTTCGTCGATGCGTTGCCGAAGAGCGGGTCAGGCAAGGTCATGTGGCGGGCGTTGCAGGAGCTTGAGGCGCAGAAATAGGCATCTGAGCTTTTAGCTGATCGTCTTGTTGCACTGGGGCTGGTAGTGCATAGAAAAAGCACTCGTGATCGCGCCGAGCAGCACACAGATTTCAAAGCTCCGGATCAAGCGCCACGCAGACACCAAGCCCATGCCAGCGGCATACGGTTGCCACGCTTGGCGTAGTCGTTCGGCAATCCGAGTTCCATAATCCATGAAAGCGCCAGTGAAATTGCGTCTTCCGACCTGAACGGGTAGGAGTTTTCCCTTTTTATTAGCGCTTAATCGCGATACATTTGCCGCGTAAACCGAAAGCGGCTCAGACAATCGTCAAGCATCACGGATTGCCGCTCAAGCGTTGAAAGACTGCCAATTTTTTGAGGGGAAACGAGATGACGAAACTATTTGTTCAGCGCGCGTCAGCGCTGGCTGCTTTTCTGATTTCAATGATGCTCAGTGCTGCGGCTTCTGCGGCGACGATTTCGGTTAACAGTCTGCTCGACGATGTTTTCGTCAATGCTGCGGGCGCGATTTTTTCCGATGCAGGATATACGGCCCCCGTCGTTTTAGCGAGCCCAAAATGTACGCTGCGCATGGCGCTCGCCGCCGCCAACACCGACACTGCCATTGGTGGAACAAACGGCTGCGCCGCTGGTAGCGGCGCAGACACGATCAGTTTCACGGTCACCGGAACGATCAAGCTGTCGCAGGTAATCATGGAGCCCACAATCGTGCCTCCTCCTCCTTCACCGCCTAGTGCGCCGTACACGTGGCTGCTTTTTGCGAGCGGCAACGTGACCATTACAGGCCCGGGGAGCAACTTACTCACCATCAACGGTGGAGGACTATCTAGTGGCGCTGCCGGGCTTCGAATCATGGCGGTCAGCAACGCCGATGTGGCAACCGATGCGCCAGCCACTATTTCCGGTGTGTCATTTAAAGAAGGGCGAAGCGTTGCGAGCGTCGCTGCAAGCGGAGGCGCAGCAGGTGGCTGCGTCTTTTCTCGTGAATCGCTGACACTGACGGATGTGGTGTTTAACGCCTGCGAAGCGGCAGGCACCGGCGACGGCGGCACCAGTACCGCGACCAACTTCTCGACAACCGGTGGGGCGCTTGCAATCGGTGCAACGCTGGCGACGACGGACTTACGGCCTAACGCCACGCTGACCAACGTTCGCTTTCTGAGCAACCGCACGGTGCATGGTACGGCAGGTTCAACCTTCACGTCAGCGGGCGGCGCCGCGACCTTTGGCAACGGATTCAATCTTTGGGTCGGCGCGGTTTCTATTAGCGGCAGCCAGTTCGTCGGCAACACGTCGGAATCAATCGGAGCGCTGCGAGTGACCGGAGCGACTTCCGTGTCGATCACTGGCACTCAGTTCATTTCGAACTCGGCTACCGTCGGCAACGATGGCGCATTCCTCATCAACAACGTTTCCGGCACGGTAACGCTAAACGGCGGAGGCGTGGTCGGCAACAGCGCCATCGTTGGCCGTCGCGGCGGTGGTCAGATTGCATCGGTGGGTTCATCTGTGGTTTCAGGCGATGCCGTTACCGTCAATGATTTTTCGTTTATCGGCAACGTCGCGGGGAATGACATCGGGGGCCTGAGCATCCTGACGGACACCTTTGACAGTGTCACCAGCGAGTGCCAGTTTCTGCAATTGCGCAACGTTAGTATGAGCAACGTGTATTTCGAGAAGAACATTGCACTGAAATCCCGCGGCGGCCTGCGCGTCGGCTGCAGCGCCAACCTCGCGCTCAGCAACGCTCAGTTCATGCGCAATGAAGTCAACGGCACCACGTTGGCAGACAGCGGCGGTGTCAGCGCACTGCTGCTGCACGATCTGGCAACGGTCACTTTGAGCGATGTCGAGGTCATCGGCAACCGGACTAACGCGGGCACTATCGCGGGGGGCTTCGGGGTAGTTGCCGTGCACGGTGGGCCGTCGTCGGGGACGCTACCCGCAACCTATCCGCTGCCGCACAGCTTTACGGCCACCCGCCTTACCGTCAAGGACAACCAGGCGGACCGCAACGAAGCCGGTCTCACGCTACGGGCCAACGGCGCAGGTCGCAACTATCTCGTTGAAGATTCGTCATTCATCAGTAATCGCGCTCAGTCGAACGTCGCGCTTTTGCTGGACGCTACTGGCAACTACACCGTCCGCAACAGCACGTTCTCATTGAACGAGACTACGATCAGCGGCGGTTCAGTTGTGTCGGTCAACCTGCACGCCGCGTCGGGAACCAACGCCGTCAATCTGATCAACAACACCCTGGCCAGAAACTACACCGGAACTGGTGCCGTTATCAACACGGTGGCCTACGTTCCGGGCGGCGTGGCACCGGCGCTGGGAGGGTCGTTGAACACTAACGGTAATCTCGCGATCCGGAACTCCATCATCTCAATGTCAGTACCCGGCAGCCTCGGTGGCAACAGTATCTTCGCACCGTCCGGCGCTGGATTCAACTACGCCATCAGCCACTCGCTGTTTGAGCCAACGTTCGCGCCGAACAGCTTCTGCACGGGCACCGGCATGAAGTGCGGGGTGGACGCCAAAATCGAAGGGCTACAGTTCAACGGCGGTGGCCTGAAATACACGCACGCGTTGCGTGCCGGCAGTCCGGGGCTTGACGCGGGCGACAACACCGGCGCAACCCTCTTTGATCAACGAGGAACGGGATTTGCGCGCATCGTGAACGGCACCATCGATATGGGTGCTTTCGAGTCGCCCGTGCTGGCTGCCGTGCTGCCTTGCAAACTCGATATGGACGGCGACAACCTGATCACGGCAACCAAAGAAGGATTGGTGCTGCTGCGCTCAATGCTCGGATTCAGCGGTACGTCAGTCATCGCGGGAACGGGCATTACGCAGGGACAGTGGGACACAGCGCGCAACAATCTGAACGCCAATTGCGGGACGTCGCTGACGCCTTGACGGCAAAACTGCACCAATCAGCTTTTCCCAAGACTAAGGTTGCATGGGCGCTAGTGCAGTGTCGCGTTGTACCCTAGATTCGCAACCGCGCCTGCAATTGCTGAAATTGCGTGTTGCTGGGTTCGATGGCGAGCGCTTTGTCAATATTGGCGCGTGCTTCGGGCAGGCGCTTTTCTTCGGCATGAGCGCGGGCCAGCCCAAAAAATGCGGCGGCTGACTGACCGCGCTTGAGCGAGTCGTTGAACGCGGCGATGGCCGCCTCGCGATTGCCCTTGGACAGTAGCGCGAAGCCCAGCGTGTTGCGCACTTGCCAGTCCCCGGCGAACACCAGTGCTGCAAATTGCGCGTCAGCAATCGCCTCATCGATCCGCCCCGTCTGCAAGAAAATCAGCGCGCGTTGACGGCGGACGGCGGCAATCTCTTGCGGACCCGGGCCCAGCGTTAATGCCTGTTGCAGCGACGCCAGAGCGCCTGTCGTGTCACCCAGACTCAGTAGCGCCGTGCCGCGATTAAGCGACAGCGACGCACTTTGTTGACCACGTGTCGCCGCACCGTCAAAGGCCGCAATCGCCTCGACAAAACGGCCCCGTGCGAGCAGCACCGCGCCCGCGTTGAGTAAGCCTTCGCCGTTGTCACCAAACGCGGTGGAGCGTTGATAGTCACGAATGGCGCGGTTGTCTTCGCCCGCCAATTGATAGGCCTGCCCGCGATTCAAATACGCACGCGATTTGCCCACGACCAGCTCGGGCGGGAATTTGCGCACTGCGTCATCCCAAACGGAGAGCTCAGTTCGGAACGTTGCAATGCGATCCGTGGTTTGCCAGATCATGATCAGGCCGATAGCACCCGCAGAGGCCAAGAGTGTCGTCGAGGAAATACGCCCGGCCAATTGCCGCACGCCCAGATAAATGATGCCAGGCACGGCAATCGCCCAGAGATAGCTGCGGTACAGCACAAACGGATCCTGAATCCACACTGTGGAGAACTCGGTCACAAACAGGATGGTCGGAGTGAACAGACAAAACCCGAGCAGCGCACGCGCGTCGCGAAAACGCAGCATCAATGTCACGCTGCCCACGAGGAGCGCCACATAGCCAACCACGCCCAACACATGCGGCACACTCAAAAGCTGGGTCGGAAACGTCGGCCGCATATCAATCGACATCATCTGCGTCGATGGCAAAAACCAGCGGCAACCGTACTCGAAGTACAGCCACATCTGGTTAATGATGGACAGCGGATAGGCCTGTGCCTCGATGCCCGGCGCGATGACAGCCAACTGCTTGAGGTAGTTCGCCGACATGTCGTCGAACGCCTTGCCAATGATGTTGCCCTAGCGTGCGTAGAGCAGCCGACCGGCCACCGCTGCGAGCACAAGCCCGATGCCACCCAGCACCAGCATTTTCTTCGCGGATGGACGGACCAGAACTATCAGGGCGACCGCCACAGCAGGCAGCGCGAGCGCGTATTCTTTTGACAGCATCGCAGCGACATAGGCCAAGATAGCCGCAAACCAGAAGCGGGGTTGCTCCGATACCAGCGCTTTCAGAACGGCCCACAAAGCGATCACGCTAAACAGCGTCGCCATGACAATGGAGCGCTGCGTCAGGTAAGCCACCGCGTACACCGCAGTGGGGTTAAGCGCGTACCAGGCCACGCCTATGAACAGCGCCCAGCGCAATGATTGCTGCGATTTTTTGTCGGTCGCTTCCGACAGGCGCAGACCAAGCAGCAATTGGCGATAAAAAATGAAAAGCATCGCGACCACAGCCAGACGTAGCAGCACGTTGACCGGTCGCTGCACCCACCAGCCATCGCCCACCAATGCATGCAACCAGACAATCATGTTGTACGACAGCACGCGGGGCTTCAGCGCAAACAAGTTGCCGTATTCCGCAAACAATTGCTCACTGGCAATGATGGCGTCGTCGAACACGAGCGCATCCCGAAGCCACCGCAGATAGAGGCGCAGCACGAGCAGTAACAAGACCGCGAAGACTAGCCGAGAGGCCTGTTGGAATCAGGCGGTATTGAGAGCGTTCAAAGAGTGCGACGAATGCTTTGTGATGCGATTGCGGAGCCTGACGTGGGGTTGATTGGCAATCAAAAAAGAGCAACAAAAAAGCCACCGCAAGGGTGGCTTGGTTGCTTGGCGGAGACGAAGGGATTCGAACCCTTGATACAGCTCATCACCGTATACTCCCTTAGCAGGGGAGCACCTTCGGCCTCTCGGTCACGTCTCCGTTAGCCGCTGATTATAGCGGGGTTTTAGGCGGCTGCGGGTTAACCGTTTAGGTGACAATTTTGTCCAGTTCAAACGCCTTATGAAGCGCGCGTACCGCAAGCTCCATGTACTTGTCGTCGATCACCACGGAAATCTTGATTTCGCTGGTGGAAATCATTTGAATGTTGATGCTCTCTTTCGACAGCGTTTCGAACATGAGCGCAGCAATGCCCACATGTGAGCGCATGCCGATGCCGACGACCGAAACTTTGGCGCATTTGGCGTCACCAATTACGCTTTTCGCCTGAATCACGTCCTGCACATCCGCCTTTAAAACGTCGAGGGTTTTTTGAAGCTCGTTCCTGTGCACCGTGAATGAGAAATCCGTGGTTCCGCCAACGCCGGCGTTCTGGATAATCATGTCGACGTCGATGTTCGCTTTGGCGACCGGCCCCAGGATCGCAAACGCGATGCCCGGTTTGTCGGGGACGCCGAGCACGGAAACCTTCGCTTCGTCGCGGTTGAAGGCAATGCCGGAGATGATGGCTTGTTCCACGTTTTCTTCTTCCTCAAAACTGATTAGCGTGCCCGAACTGGCCTCTTCTTCGATCGGAATCATCGGATCAGTGAAGCTCGACAGGACGCGCGTTGGGACTTTGTATTTACCAGCGAATTCGACCGAGCGAATCTGCAAAATTTTCGAGCCGAGAGAGGCCATTTCCAGCATCTCTTCGAACGTCACTGTTTTCAACGGACGCGCGTCGGGTTCAACGCGCGGGTCGGTGGTGTAGACCGCGTCAACATCGGTGTAGATCAGGCACTCGCTGGCCATCATCGCGGCGGCAACGGCAACGGCCTGCGTATCTGAACCACCGCGACCGAGGGTGGTGATGTGACCATCTTCGGTCACGCCCTGAAAGCCTGTGATGACGACGACTTTGCCCTCTGCAAGATCTGCCCGCACCCGAACAACCTCAATACTCGTGATGCGTGCTTTGGTGAACGAATTGTCGGTGCGAATCGGCACTTGCCAACCGCAGTAGCTGACAGCATCAATGCCTTCAGCCTGCAAGGCGATGCAGAGCAAACCGACGGAGACCTGTTCGCCCGTTGAGGCAATCATGTCGAGTTCGCGCGGACTGGGGTCGGCGTTAACTTCTTTAGCGAGTGCAAGCAGACGATTGGTTTCGCCCGACATGGCCGAAGGCACGACCACCATCTGGTAGCCCGCCCGGTGCCATTTGGCGACGCGCCTGGCGACACTCTTGATGCGCTCGACTGAGCCCATCGACGTGCCGCCGTATTTGTGAACGACTAGAGACATATTTTTGTTTTCAGATTCGTAGGGGTGGGCACCCTGTGCCCACGCGGTTCGGATTGGCGCGATCAATGGTGGGAACGGGATGCCCACCCTACCCGTCAAATTCGCTTAAAAACCAGCGAGCTGTTGGTGCCGCCAAAACCGAAACTATTTGACATCGAAACATCAATGTTCTTTTGACGCGCTGTGTTCGGCACCAGATCGAGTTCAACTGCCGGGTCTTGCTTGTGCAAGTTAATCGTCGGTGGAATCGCGCCGTCACGCAGCGCAAGAATGCTGAACACTGCCTCGATACCCGCCGCAGCGCCAAGCAAATGACCGGTCATCGATTTGGTCGAACTGACCATGACTTTTTTGGCAGATTCACCGAATGCGCTCTTGAGCGCAGTGGCTTCCGCCAGATCACCGAGCGGCGTCGATGTTCCGTGCGCATTCACGTAGTCAACGTCCGACGGATTCAGGCTGGCGTTTTTGAGCGCATTGACCATGCAGCGACGCGCACCATCGCCATCTTCGCGCGGCGCCGTGACGTGATACGCATCACCCGACACGCCGTAACCGATGAGCTCGCAATAAATCTTCGCGCCGCGTGCTTTGGCATGCTCCAGCTCTTCGATGACCAGCACACCCGCGCCTTCGCCGAGCACGAAACCGTCGCGATCCACATCCCACGGACGGCTCGCCGCCGTCGGGTCATCATTGCGGGTTGACAGCGCGCGAGCCGCATTAAACCCACCAATGCCCAGCTCGCAAACCGCCGCTTCAGAACCACCGACCACCATGACGTCAGCGTCGCCGTACTCAATCTTTCGCATGCTCTCGCCAATGCAATGGTTCGCGGTGCTGCACGCAGTCACGGCGGCCATGTTGGCGCCCTGAAAGCCGTACTCAATCGAGATCAGACCGGAGATCATGTTGATGATCGAGCCGGGAATGAAAAACGGCGAAATCTTGCGCGGGCCGCCGTCGCGCAGCGCGTAGGCGGTTTCCTGAATTAACGGCAATCCGCCAATGCCCGAACCAATCGACAAACCATAGCGCTCGGGATCAGCCGGGTGCGGTGTGATCCCTGCGTCCGCCAACGCTTCTTTGGCAGCCGCGATGCCAAAATGAATAAACGAGTCGTAGCGACGCGCTTCTTTACCGGACATGAACTGCGCGGGATCGAAGCCTTTGACCTCCCCTGCGATGTGCGTGTTGAAAGCCGCAGAATCAAATCGGGTGATCGGGCCAATGCCGGAGCGACCGTTGGTGATCGAGTCCCAGGCGGCGGCAACGCCAACTCCTACGGGACTCACGATGCCCAAGCCGGTGACGACGACGCGACGCTGTCTTGTTGTCATGGAGAAAAACTTTTAAAAAACAAAAAAGGCGGCTCACTGGCCGCCTTTTTAAACATGCTCAAAGGCGACAACCTCGAGGCTTACTTCTTGTGCGAGGTGACGTAGTCAATCGCAAGTTGCACCGTCGTAATCTTCTCGGCTTCTTCGTCCGGAATCTCGGTGCCGAAGTCTTCTTCGAGCGCCATCACGAGCTCAACGGTGTCGAGCGAGTCGGCACCGAGGTCATCTACAAAAGACGATTCGTTCTTGATGTCTGCCTCGGCAACGCCCAGTTGGTCGGCAACGATTTTTCTAACGCGGGCTTCGATATCACTCATGGCAAATCCTTGATGGATCCTTTAATGGAAAAACGGCGCGGAGCCGAATTCAGGAATTTTAGCAAAGGAATCATTACGGCGGCCAACAACTGACTCCCGTAAATTCAGACGCTAAATCCCGGCAACGTCGACGAACTTAGGTGAAATACATGCCACCATTAACGTGTAGCGTCGTACCGGTGACATATCCGGCGTGCTCGTCACATAAAAATTTCACTGCAAACGCGACGTCGTCAGGCGTTCCAAGCCGCCCCGCCGGGATCATTTCGACGAGTTTTGTACGCTGTGCCTCGGGCAAGGCCTGCGTCATATCGGTGTCGATAAAGCCCGGTGCGACCAGATTTACAGTGATTCCACGCGAACCCAGTTCCGCCGCGAGCGATTTGGTCAAGCCAATCAGCCCGGCCTTAGCCGCCGCGTAGTTCACCTGTCCCGCGTTGCCCATCGAACCGACCACCGAACCAATATTCACGACGCGACCAAAGCGCGCTTTCATCATCGGACGGCTTACAGCACGGGTCAGACGGAACACGCTCTTGAGATTAGTGTCCATCACCGCATCCCAATCATCGTCCTTCATACGCATCAAAAGTGTGTCCCGCGTGATGCCCGCGTTGTTGATGAGGATCGCAACCGGGCCCTCCTTCGCTTCGATGTCCTTAAGCGCGAGATCGATGGCAGCGGCGTCTGTGACATTGAGCACGACCCCGCGCCCGCCAAGCGGTGCCAATGCTGCGGTGATCTTGTCCGCACCGTCCTGGGACGTGGCCGTGCCGATGACTTTGGCACCGGCTTCAGCGAGCGATCTGGCAATTGCAGCGCCGATGCCGCGCGTAGCGCCGGTGACGAGGGTAACTTTATCTTTCATTTTTTCCTTGTGCGGGCCGTGAGTGCGGACTTGTGGACCTTTGCGAAGGTGCTGACTCGTCGAAATTCGTGCAAATTAGAGCACGAGAGCGGGTCAGTCTGCCTTCGCCCCGGACGCCTTGACCACCTTCTGCCACTTCGCGATATCACCGCGAACCAGCGCCGCATAAGCCTCAGGCGTGTTGCCGACCACGTCAAAGCCCAGTTGCGCGACACGCTCGCGAATCTCCGGCAGTGCAAGCACTGCGACGACATCACCGTGCCATTTCGTCAGGATGTCTTTTGGCGTTGCCGCAGGTGCGAACAAACCGAACCACGCCAGAGATTCGTAGCCGGGAACCGTCTCTGAAATCGGGGGCACGTCCGGCGTGGCGGCAAACCGCGTCGTGGTGGTGACGCCGAGCGCACGCACTTTTCCTGATTTGATGAACGGAAGGATCGGCGGCAGATTACCGATCATGAGCTGCACCTGACCGGCGATGACATCGGTGATCGCGGGGCTTGAGCCCTTGTAAGGCACGTGCGTCATCTCGATGCCAGCGAAAGATTTCAACATTTCACCGTTCAAGTGTGCAGACGAGCCGTTGCCGCCCGATGCGAACGAATATTTACCGGGTTCTTTTTTCGCGAGTGCTATGAATTCGGCGACAGTCCTGGCGGGCACCGACGGGTTCACCACGAACACGTTCGGGGCCGACGCGACCAAAGTGATCGGCGCGAAATCACGAACCACGTCGTAGGAGAGTTTCGGATAAAGCGCCTGATTGATTGCGTGCGACCCGGCGTTGCCCATGATCACCGTATAGCCGTCCGCAGGTGATTTTGCCGACGCCTCGGTACCGACGACACCACCCGCACCGGGACGATTCTCAACGATCACTGACTGTCCCCAGCGCTCGGTCAGCTTCTGCGCAATGGATCGCGCCAGAATATCCGAGCCATCACCCGGCGTACTCGGCACGATGATCTTCACGGGTTTTGCCGGAAACGATTGCGCAATCGCGGTGGTCGCACTCAATGCCAGCAACGCAGTCAGCGCCGCGCCAATTAACAGTTTCATTTCTAACCTCCAATAGGTGCCACATTTGTTGTGGCTGCGATTATGCTGGGCCGATGAAAATTCGTACGCTCACATTCCATGTTTTGCACGTCAGCGCAAAAACCAACTGGTCATTTATTCGTGTTGAAGCCGGCTCAGGGCTTGTGGGTTGGGGAGAGTGTTCACTCAATGGCTGGGAGACGTTGCAACGGGAATACTGTTCGCGGTTTGCCGCTGAATTGACCGATAAGCAGATCCTTTCCATTGCCGACGCCGAAGCCGCCTGTGCTCTGCACCTGCACTCGCCGGGCGGCATGGTCGAACATTCGGTCAAGAGCGCTACCGAGCAGGCGTTGCTCGACGTGCTTGCACAGCACGCGGGCGTTCCGGTCTGGCAGTTATTCGGCGATGCTCAACGTTCAAGCGTCGAGGTCTACGCCAACATCAATCGCGCCACGCAGCCGCGCACGCCCGAAGGATTCGCAGCCAGCGCCAGAAACGCCGTCGCTGCGGGCTTCCGGGCGATCAAACTGGCACCGTTTGACGGCGTATTGCCGAAGAACGCCGAGACCGCTGACGGGAGCCAGATGATCGAGTCCGCCCTTGCCCGCATCCGTGCCGTGCGGGAAGCTGTAGGGTTCGATGTCAAAGTGTTGGTCGATTGCCATTGGCGACTCACGCCGAAAACCTCGCGCTACGTGCTGGACGCATTACTTGAAGTCAAACTGCACTGGCTCGAATGTCCGGTTAGCGAACAGCCGCAGTGGCATTCGGACATCCGTGCGATTCGCGATTACGCCAACGCTCAAGACGTTCGCCTCGCTGGCGCAGAAATGCAGGCAGAGGTCGAAGGTTTTCGGCCATTCATCGAGCGCCGTCTCTACGACACCCTCATGCCAGACGTGAAGTACTGCGGCGGTATCGGTGCGCTACTGCGCATTGCCGAACTTGCAGCTCGACACAACGTGCAAACCGCGCCGCACAATCCGACTGGCCCGATCTGCAATTTAGCGAGTCTGCATGCATGCATTGCGGGACCGGGCTGCGATTTTCTGGAGTTGCAGGTCGGCGAAAGCCGACTATTCACGAGCGCAATTCACGGCGTCACCGCCAAATTTGACGGCGGGCATTTCGCGCTGCCACTGGGCGCCGGCATTGGCGCTTCGCTTGACGGCCAGGTGCTCGCTGATCATCCGTATTTCCCCGTCAGCGGCGGTCTCGATCCGTCGCTCGGCTAGCACCCCGTCGCGCTTTGGAGTTTTGGCGCACGATCATCTTTTCGATGTAATCTCCGTTCTATAGGGGCTGAAAACGATTTTTTGGCTTAAGTCGACTTTCTAATTTATCGTTCTATAGCCCCTACAGAAAAACGCTTTCACCAAAAAGCCGCCTATTGTCTTATCAGAGGCGACACCTTAAATTCTTTCCCGATTAGAAAGGCGCCTCAGCTTGGGAATTGTCAACCTGAGCACGGCGAAGGATCAGTGCGCATACTAAAAAGCGCTCCACGACGCTCAAGCGGTGCCGCCTGATGTTTGGCTTCACTGAACATGACAATCTTCCTGAAAAGCCACCTTGCTGAGGCAGCTGGCTAGTCAGGAATTCTCTTATGACGCAAAGCCTCACCGTCGAGCGCCACAACCCCGCAGAGGTTGCGTTCGTTTGATCGACATCACGTTCACTCGTGCTCATTCGCGTTACAACCGTCGTGCTGATGCGCAGGTGAGGGCTTGCGCGACGTACGAAAAACAAAAAGGATGTCGCATGCCCGGAACCTTGTCACCAGAAAGCATCATTCACAATCCACACGAACTGGAATCATTACTGGAGAGGCATGCGGCGTCGAGTTCGGCTTTTGGCCAGCTCCTGAACCGCGCCGATCCGCCCGGCAGTGAGGAGATCGAACGGGCGCAGCTACTGATCGATACCAGCGCTGACACCGCTAACGCCAGTAGCGCCGCAATGCGGGAGGTCGCGTGGCAGACGCTGCATGCGGTGCGCGATATTCCGCATGTCGATCTGACGCATTTTGATCTCGCACCGGAGGCTATTTCATTGCTCAGCAGCGCCGTGGCTGAGCGCTACCGTGTTGCGCCGGTGATGCTCTGGCACGATTCGATCGTGCTCGCCGTTGCGCAACTGCCGGACGAAGAAGAGCTGGGCATACTGCACTTTGCGCTGCAACGACACATCGTCTTCGTGCTCGCACCGCCGGCGCAGATTGACGAAGCGATTGACCGCATCTACCGCTCTGCTCAGGAGGCGGCCGAACTGCGCACGCTGACCGACCTGGCAATTGAACAGGAGCAGCACGCAGAGCTGGACGAAACATTGCCTTGGCGTGACGCCGAGCATGTGGCCAAGCGCGCGCCTATCGTCAACCTCGTCGACTCAATGCTGCGTCAGGGCGTAGCGCTGCGCGCTTCGGACATTCACATTCGTCCGTCCAAGCATGAGTTTGAAGTGCTCTTTCGCATCGATGGGACGCTGGTGCCAATCCGCATCCTGCGTGCGGCGCTGCTACCTGCCGTGGTGAGCCGCATCAAGATTCTAGCTACGCTCGACATCACCGAGCGCCGACTCCCGCAGGACGGAAGGATCCACCTCACCGTCACGGATCAGCCGGTTGATCTTCGCGTCTCGATCATTCCGGTGCAGTACGGCGAGAGCGTGGTGATCCGTATTCTCGACAAGAGAGCCGGGCTGCGCTCAGTCGACGAGATTGGCTTCAAGCCTTCGGACAAAGCGCGCTTTCTCGATTTGATCCGGCGCAGCTACGGCATCATTCTGGTGACCGGGCCCACCGGTTCTGGCAAGACCACAACGCTGTACGCCGCGCTGCAGGCGGTCAAAAAAGAGAACGTAAACATCGTCACTGTCGAAGACCCAATTGAGTACGAACTCGAAAAAACGCGGCAAATTCAGCTATTACCGCAGATTAATTTCGGTTTTCCGCAAGCGCTGCGGCACATTCTGCGGCACGACCCGGACGTGATCATGATCGGCGAAATGCGCGATCTCGAAACCTGCAAGATCGCGGTGGAAAGCGCGCTGACTGGTCATCTCGTGTTCAGCACGCTGCACACCAACGATGCCGCGAGCACGCTAGTGCGCCTGATCGAAATCGGCATCGCGCCCTACATGATCCGCTCAGCCGTGATCGGCGTTCTGGCGCAGCGGCTGGTTCGCAAAAACTGTCCGCATTGCCGCGTCCCGGAAGTCATTGACCCGTTGCTACGCGAAAATCTGAATCTGACGGCCACGGACAAGTTTCTGAAAGGCGCGGGCTGCGAGCAGTGCCATTTCACCGGATTCTCAGGTCGCATGGCGATTTATGAACTGATGGTGATGACCGACTCGATTCGCAGCCGCGTCGAAGCGGGCGTCGCAAGCGATGAATTCAGAAAACTGGCGATTGCGAGCGGCATGATTCCGCTACCCGTCAACGGCGTGGAGCAGGCGCGAACCGGCAACGTTTCTATTGCCGAGATTTATCGGGCGTGCATGTAGGTCGCAGAACCGTTGCGCAGCAGTTGTGCGTGCGCAACGTCCACGTTATCCGGCCCGATAATCCTCACGCAATTCGCGCTTGAGCACCTTGCCAATCGCGCTGCGCGGCAGCTCGTTGATAAAGGTCAGGCTGGCCAGTCGCTGCGTCTTTCCTAATTGCGCATTCGTCCATTGCAGCAAGGTTTCAGCCGACGTATCGTCGTTGCTTTTTTGAACGACATAGGCGACCGGCGTCTCGCCCCAGAGCTCCGACGGAATACCGACGACGGCGACATCGGCAACCGCAGGGTGCCCGCGCAACACGGCTTCCAGATCGCTTGGGAAAACGTTGTAGCCACCGCTGATGATCATGTCTTTTTTGCGGTCAAACAGCATGAGAAATCCATCTTCATCGAAACGACCAACGTCGCCCGTGCGAATGAAGCGTTTGCCTGTCGCGTCGAACCATTCGGCTTCACGCGTCTTCTCCGGTTGGCCGTGATAGCCGGTCATCATGCTCGCAGAGTGCCCGACAACTTCGCCGCTGACGGTGACGTCGTCGCGCGTTAGTTCGTTGCCCGCTTCGTCGATCAGGCGGATATCGCTACCCTCGGCGGGCCGACCGACGGTGTGCAGTTTGTGCGGATACTCATGCGCTTCAAGAATCACCGTGCCGCCGCCTTCGGTCATGCCGTAGAACTCGATTAGTCCACCGGGCCAGCGCTTCAACACGTCGGCCTTAAGCGCTGCACCGAACGGCGCGCTGGTGCTGAATTTGAAAGCGAATGAAGACAAGTCATGCGCATCAAATGTCGGATGCGCCATGAGGCGCTGATACTGCACCGGCACCAGCATGGTGTGCGTTACCCGATACTTTTCGGCAAGCTGCAAATAGCCCGCCGCGTCAAATTTCGGCATGAGCACGACGTGTCCGCCAAACGCAATCGTCGGGAAGAAAACAACGAGTGTGGTGTTGGAATAAAGCGGCGTTGACAGCAGCGTGACCGACTCCGGTCCATAGCGATAATTCGCGGCGCGGCGCACATGGGCCCAGCGCATCGCGAAGGCCTGAACGATGCCTTTTGGCTCGCCCGTGGTGCCAGACGAATAGATGATGTTGAACGGCCAGGTGGGTTCAGGCGTGACAGCGGTTGGCCGCGTGCCAACCGGTGCAAGCCACGCGTCGAAACTTTTAGCCACATCAGAATTGTCAAGCGCAACGCGAGGAATCCTGGCGTCTTTCGCTGGGCCGACAACGTCTTTTGCGCTGGCATCGGTGAACAGAATGCGCGCTCCGGCATCGTCAATCAGGCGCACCAGACTCGCGGGCGTGGATCCCGGCGCGAGGGGCGCAACCGCGACCCCTGCTCGCAACGCGCCCAGAAACGCCGCCGCATAGTTCACCGAAGATGATGCGCAAATCGCGATGGATTCGCCCGCTTTCACTCCATCGCGTTGCAAGCTCGCGGCGATGCGATCCATCAACGCGTCGAGTTCACCGTGCGTCAACGTGCGCGCTGAATTGCTCTCGGAGAGTGCCAGACGATTAGGCGCAGCCAGCGCGTGGAGATGAACAAGCTCGGCAACGCTGCCGAACTCTGCGTTAATCGCCGACTGGAAATCGTTCATGCTGAGCAGTCACTTCAATTCAGCAAGCGCGGCGTCGAACGCCGCTTTGTCCGAAAGCGTCAAACATTTCACGTCTGGCGCGATGCGTTTGACCATGCCGGCAAGGACTTTGCCGGGGCCACATTCGACGATGTGGGTGACGCCCTGCATCGCGAATTTTTCGATGGTTTCGATCCAGCGAACCGGCTTGAACAACTGCTCGGCGAGGACGAGGCGAATGCCAACCGCGTCGCCTGCGACGTCGACGGTGGCGTTGTGCAGCACGGCGATTTTGGGCGGTTGGAAATTGGCGCGATTTAAGGCGATGGCCAATGCTTCGGCGGCGGGGCGCATGAGCTCGCAATGACTCGGCACGCTCATCGGCAGCATCAACGCGCGCTTGGCACCGGCCTCTTTTGCGAGCACGATGGCTCGCTCTACCGCCGTCCTGTGACCGCCGATCACGATCTGGCCCGGCGCGTTCAGATTGCAGCAGGAAACGACCTCGCCCTGACTTGCTTTATCGCAGACTTCGGCAAGCGCTGCGGGTTCGATTCCGAGCACAGCCGCCATGCCGCCGATGCCAGGAGGAACTGCGTCCTGCATCGCTTGCGAGCGGGCTTTCACAAGCTTCATGGCGGAGGCGAAATCAAGCGATTCAGACGCGACGAGCGCCGCGTATTCGCCCAGGCTATGCCCTGCCAGCAGCGCAGGCTTCGGCCCGCCCACAGCGAGCCAAGCGTTCCAGACTGCAACGTCGGCCGCTAGCATCGCGGGCTGCGTGTTGGTCGTAATGTTCAGGTTTTCGGCTGGGCCGTTGGCGATCAGCGAAGTCAGCGGCGCGCCGAGCGCAGCATCAGCCGCAGCCAGAGTCTCGTCGATTTGAGCAAGTCCGGCGTAACCCGCGATCATCGCAACCGATTGTGATCCCTGACCCGGAAAAACGAATGCTAGTTTCATATCAGCTTTCTGTTGAATGCCCCGATAAATTGGGGCTGGTGCTTGATTTGTTTGTTTATCGACTCCTGATTAGCAAGGTGCCTCAGCATGGGAGTTGTCATCCGGAGCATGGCGAAGGATTAGTGCGGTTACTAAAACGCGCTCCGCGACGCTCAATGCTTGCCACCTGATGTTTCGCTTCACTCAACATGACAACCTTCCCGAAAAGCCACTTTGCTGAGGCAGCTTGCTGATCAGGTATCGACTTATGGCGTTTCTTGCGTCTAGCCCCTGCACAGCAGTGGTTTGACGGGAGAGCTGCTCGCCCCCTCTCCCTTGAGGGGAGAGGGGACAAAACCGCGCACCGGCACCGACAAAACTCACCAACGTATCAGCGCGCTACCCCAGGTAAATCCGCCACCCACAGCCACGGTCTGCACCAGGTCTCCAGCTTTGATGCGACCATCACGCACTGCTGTATCCAGCGCCAGCGGGATCGATGCCGCCGACGTGTTGCCCTGTCCCTGCACCGTCACAATCGTTTTCTCCGGCGCAACGCCGAGCTTTTTGCCCGTCGCGTCGATGATGCGCGTGTTGGCCTGATGCGGTACCAGCCAGTCGATGTCGGCGGCAGTCATGTTTGCCATCGCGAGCGTTTCGTTACAGACGTCGGCCATGACTTTGACCGCAATTTTGAACACCGCCGGGCCATCCATGTGCACATGCGGATCACCGTAAACCACGCCGTTTCGCACATGGCCGGGCACGTTCAGAATGGCGCGGCGGCTGCCGTCGGAATACAGCTTGGTCGCGAGGATGCCGGGCACTTCACAGCGCGTGAGCACCACGGCCCCTGCCCCATCACCAAACAAAACGCAGGTAGTACGATCCTGCCAATTGAGGATTCGCGAGTAAATTTCGGCGCCGATGACCAGTGCGTTTTTGTACGCGCCGTTCGACACCATTTTGTCGACGATGGACAGCGCATAAACGAAGCCGGAGCAAACAGCCTGAATATCAAACGCGACGGCGTTTTTCGCGCCGAGCTTGTCTTGCACGATGCAGGCGGTGCTGGGGAAGATGACATCGGGCGTCGTGGTTGCAACGACGAGAAGATCGATATCAAGCGCTTTGAGGCCCGCGGCTTCGAGCGCCCGCTGCGCCGAGATGCGCGCGAGGTCGCTGGTTTCCTCGTTATCGGCGGCAATGTGTCGCGCCCGAATGCCGGAGCGCGTGCGAATCCAATCGTCGGACGTGTCGACAAATTTCGACAGATCGTCGTTGGTAAGGATTTTTTCCGGAAGGTAGCTTCCGGTCGAGATAATTTTGGTGAACACGGGTGGCAGATTCACAGCGAGGATGCTGATTTAATCAGCAAACGTGCCGATGCAGAAACGCACGCCAAGAGTGCGCGAACGGGGGCTAACTGTTGCTAACAGCGGAGGCGGTTTGGGTAGAAGCCGCCTGCGTATGAAACGCGGTGACACGCTCGGTCAGCTCGGCAATCAGGTTATGACGCGCTTCATCATCGGCACGCTCAATGGCGGTGACGAAGCCGGGCACATCGGCCCCACCATGACTCTTGACCACGATTCCGCGCAGACCCAGCAGCGTCGCACCATTGTGCTGCGACGGGTCAAGGCGACCTTTGAAACGCTTCAACACCGGATAAGAGAAAGCCGCGGCCGCCTTCGACAGCGGCGTTCGGGCAAACTCTTCGCGCAGCATTTGCGTCATCAACCGGGCCAAACCTTCAGAAGACTTGAGCGCGACATTGCCGACAAATCCGTCGCAGACAACGACGTCCACTTTGTCTGCGTAGATGTCAGTGCCTTCGATATTGCCGATGAAATTCAGGTCTGTCGCGCGAATCAACTCAGCCGCCGCTTTGACGATTTCGTTGCCCTTCATGTCTTCTTCGCCGATGTTCAAAAGGCCCACCGTCGGGCGAGCTTTTTGCGTTAGCGTCGACGAGAGCGCCGCGCCCATGATGGCGAATTGCAGCAGATGTTCAGCGGTGCAATCAACGTTTGCGCCGAGATCGAGCATCAGCGCACCGTAGTCAGCGTCTTTACCGTGGCCTTTAAGCGATGGCATGACTGACGCAATTGCGGGTCGGTCGATGCCGGGCAACGTCTTTAGAACGAATCGTGCGGTGGCCATCAAAGCCCCCGTATTGCCTGCACTCACGCAAGCGTCGGCACGCCCGTCCTTGACCGCGTTGAGCGCGAGGCGGAGGCTCGAATTTTTCTTGTTTTTGAGTGACAGCGCTGGCGATTCATCCATGCCAACCACTTCGGTGGCGACGACATGCGTCACGCGACGGGCATCGGCGACAGGGATGGTTTTTTCGGCAATCGCCAGAGACGACTGAAGCCCCACCAGCACGACATGCGCGTCGGGGCGTCTGGCGAGAAATGCGGCTGCGGCGGGCAGTGTGACTGCCGCGCCGTGGTCGCCCCCGTCTACATCAATGGCGATGCGCATTGGTGTAGACAGTGCGGGGCTCGGCGACCGGAACCGTGTTCAGCAGCGGCTTAAGCCGACTATTCGTCAGCTTTGGTCTGCACAACCTTCACGCCACGGTAGAAACCGGTGGGGCTGATGTGGTGACGACGATGCACTTCGCCGGTCGTTGGCTCAACACCCAGATTCGGCGCGGTGAGACCATTGTGAGCGCGGTGCATGCCACGTTTTGAAGGGGATTTTTTGTTTTGTTGAACGGCCATGATTGACTCCTGATTCGTACTTACGTAACTATTGAAACTAACTTAACTAAATTCGTGCGTGCGAGGCGCATCGGCTGCGTCGCACTTTTGGCATCTCGGCACGTAAGGTATCGAGAGCAACAATTCATCTTCTACCAGCTCAAGTGCCGAGGTTTTTTCATTCGCCTCAACACACTCAAACGCTTCATCTTCCCAACTCGCGAGCTGTGCGGCGTCTTGCGCCACATGAATCACTGATCGGGAATTCACAGGCATTTCAAACTCCGCACCGCAAGACTGACAGGTCAAACCCACCGACCCTGCCACCGACACCACAAAACCAATGCGCCCGGAAATCTTGGCCTCCAGGCATCGCACCGAACCGGTAACGGCGTGAACGACGGCATCATCTTCTGTAGCTCGCGCCAGCATTTCGGCACTGAGCGACCCGGCGATGTCGTAACCCAGACGAGCAAATTGCGAGGCGTTCTGGCGATACCTCCAGTCGGCTTCGGTCTTCATTTTCTCGGGTTTTTGGGCGTCTTTGATGCTAATTTTGGCCTCCAGAACGTCGATTCCCAAGACACGAGCCCCGGACTTACGAACCTACACCCGGAAAGACGAAAGCCCACGATTATAACTATTTTCTGAGGACAGCGCTACTACACTTCGAGCTATATGACCTACCCACTCATTCTCGCCTCCACCTCCCGCTATCGCCGCGAACTGCTCGAACGGCTGGCGCTCCCGTTTTCAGTCGATAAACCAGAGGTTGACGAGACGCAGCTTATCGGTGAATCACCTCTTGCAAACTGCCGCAGATTGGCATTTGAAAAGGCCTCCGCCATCGCGACCAAACACCCGGACGCCATCGTCATCGGCTCCGATCAGGTGCTCGACCTCGACGGTGAAGCGATGTCCAAACCCGGCGATTTCGACACGGCGCTGGCTCAGCTCAAGCGCTGCCAGGGCCGCACGCTCGTTTGTTACACAGCGCTTTGCGTGCTGGCACCGGAGCGCGCGCCGCGCATTGACGTGGTACCGACCGAAATCTGCTACCGAAATCTGCCAGACGCGGCGCTAATCGCCTACCTCGAGCGCGAAAAGCCGTTCGATGCCGCTGGCTCGGTGAAAGTCGAAACCAACGGCATTACGCTTCTTTCGGCGGTGAAGAGCGATGACCCGACGGCGATTATCGGGCTACCGCTGATCCGGCTCACGGATTTTTTGCGTGAACTGGGCGCGCTATGAGCGGAACCCTTTACCTCGTGCCCAGTTTATTGGGAATTTGCGACCCCGCTGACGTATTGCCCGCTCGCACATTGCTCATCGCGCGACAACTCTCACACTTCATCGTAGAAACCCCGAAAGTCGCCCGCGCTTTCCTGAAAACTGTATCCCCAGAAAGAGTGATCGCCGACATCGCCATGCTTCCTTGCGATCCGGCCAAAGCAGCCATTGATCAATGTGCAGCGTGGCTCAAAGCGGGCGTTGACGTTGGCGTCGTATCCGATGCCGGCTGCCCCGGCATGGCCGATCCCGGCGCGACGTTTGTAGCGCTTGCGCATCGCATCGGCGCGAGGGTCGTGCCGCTAGTGGGCCCCTCCTCGGTGCTGCTCGGCTTGATGGCGAGCGGAATGAACGGTCAGCTGTTTACGTTTCACGGCTATCTGCCGAGCAAAGCGCCCGAGCGCGACGCGGCACTGAAATCCATCGACCGCCTGGTCAAAACCACAGGCGGCACTCACATTTTCATCGAAACGCCGTACCGCAATGCGCCCATGATTGGCGCCATTCTCGCGACGGTCAGCGGCAACATCGATCTATGTGTCACGCAAGCGCTTTCCACCGCGCAGGAAACCATCGTCTGCAAACAGATCAGCGACTGGACCGACGCGGATCGTATGCGACTTTCGAAGAAAGAGCCTTCGCTTTTTCTGCTAAGCACGCGGCAATAGTCGTCAATTTCGCGTCGAGTACGGAACGAGTTAGTCGACCGCTTTACCGTATAAGTCAGCCTAAACATGGGCTGCGTGCGATTTTTGTCGAAAGTCGAGTTTCCCATAATTCAGTGCCAGCCCTAGCTCAACCGCCATTTCACGGAAAGGCTGCTACGGGTTGATTGACGTCCAAGCGGCAGCGGCGACAATGGCGCATCAATCACGTTTCCTCGACATCGCTTCGATTCAATGTCACCTGCCATTCCGACTGACCTCGTACGCCACGAGCTTGACGCGGTATGCAGCAGCGCGTCGTTTGTGCGCTCGCCGCAACACCAACGCCTGCTGCGCTATCTGGTGCAGGAACTGCTGGCGAATCGTCTGGCCAATCTACGGGAAATTCATCTCGGCGTGCACATATTTGGGCGTGCGGCCGCCCATTTCGATCCCGCCACGGACAGCACCGTTCGGGTAGAAGCGCGGCGCCTGCGGGTGCGGCTGAAGCGCTACTACGCGAACGCCGGAGCCGATGCGCGCGTCGTCATAGAGTTGCCGCTGGGTAGCTACATTCCCGCGCTGCGTTGGGTGCCCCCTTCGACACACGCCGATGATAATGACGAGCTGCGGCCTGTGCTTGCAGTGCTTCCGCTTGACGGTCTGGGTGGCAGCGAAAATGGCGACGTTGCTGCATGGAGCGACGCGCTCACCGAGGAAATCACCGATGCACTCGCCCGCTTGTCCGACCTGCGCGTGGTTGCTCGCACCTCAGCGATGCAATTCAAGAACGTACGCCGTGACATTCGCGAAATTGCACGAGCTTTGTCAGCCGACATCCTCATTGAGGGCAGTCTGCAACAGGAGAATGATCAGTTGCGCGCCATCGTGCAGATCGTGGCCGCCAACGACGGACTGCATCTGTGGTCTGACTCGGTGGTGGGCGCGGCGTCAGCACGCTTTCGTTTTTTTGACACAGTGACAGCGATGGTGCGGGCAGCTTTGCCAAGGGTGATCGCGACGCTGCGTCATGAGCTGGCGGCCAGAGCCACAAGTGCCGGAAATTTACCTGACCACGATTCATCTCATCCGCAGAATCCCGCAACCGAGTCAAGCCCTGTTACACGCATCGTATCCGAAGCGGTGCGAGACCTATTTGAGCGCGGCAATATCGCGATTCGCGTTCGCACGACTGATTCGATTGCGCGCGCCACGGCGCTTTTCGCGCAAGTCACCACCGATGCTCCGGACTTTGCGCGGGGACACGCTGCTTATGCCATCGCATTGTTTCAGCAGGTGGGGATGACCATGCGTGCCGCCGCGGACGTGGCACCGCTGATGCGCTCGGCGTTCGAGACGGCGTTGGCGCTGGATCCGCATCTGCCGGAGGCGCACGCCACGCTCGGCTTGTTTTCGTTCTACTACGAGCACGATTGGCCAAACGCGGAGCGATCCCTGTTGCGTGCGATTCACTTCGGCCCGAACTATGTCTCCGCGCATCGCTCGTATGCGTTCGGGCTGATGTTCATGCGTCGCTTCGAAGAAGCTGAGCGCAGTTTCTCGACCGCGCGAGCGCTCGATCCTCTGGACGCACAAACGCGCGTGCATCACGGCATGCTGCGCCTCTATCAACGCCGCTTTGACGAGGCGCGCGCAGTATTTGGCGGCATGCTTGAGGCCAACTCGAACAACGTCATCGCACGCACCCTGTTGGCCTACACCTTTCTGCATTCGGGTGATGCGTCGCAGGCTGAGCAGCATTACCGCGAGACCATTGTTCGCCACCCCGATCTGAGCATCGGTCACTGCGGGCTCGCGGTGACTCTGGCGCAGGTCGGACGCATCGACGAGGCAACGTGCGTGCAAACTGAGTTAGTGGACTATGCCAAAAAATCCTTCGTTTCACCCTATCAATTCGCGATGATCGAATGTGCGTTGGGCAACGATGTTGCCGCGCTTGGCGAACTGGAGCGAGCGGCCGTCGCATGTGATTACAACTTCTTGTGCAGCGCCGTCGATCCCATTTTTGATCGACTGCACGGCTCCGAAGGCTGGACGGCGCTGATGCGACGCTACGGTTTGCCCGAGCACTAAATCCACGGGCACAAGGGTCGCGCCACTTTGTGACTCAAAGTGTGTGTTTGCTGTGCGATTTGTAACCTATCTGTCACCTGCTCTTCGTTGTCTGAGCCCAAGCGAACCTGCACAATGAATTTTCGGCGAATTTCGCCGTTCGGTCGTTCTGCTGTACTCAAAAAGGGGTTTGCATGACACTCGCTACTGCGCTTCAACGTTCACTCCGCGCTGCCCTCGCCGCAGTAGCGACGATGTTGATCGCGCTCGCCGTCTGGGCCGATCCGGCCGACCCCGCTGACCCACGCGTTGCAGCGCTGGCAACTAGCCTCGGCAACAATCCCGCCGCCATTTTCCAGCACGTCCGCGACAACATCGGCATTGAGATTTACACCGGCAGCCTGCGCGGTGCGCGTGGCGTGCTCGCGAGCAGGGCGGGCAACTCGCTGGATCGCGCGAGTCTGACGATTGCGTTGTTGCGCGCCGCCAATCCGGCGATTGAGGCACGCTACGCGCAGGGAACGCTTGCCAGCATTGACGCCGATACACTGGTCGCCCGCATGCTCGGCGATCCGTCACGAATATTGGGTTGCTTCAATCCCGCGCCACGCAGCAATTATTTTGCGCAGTCGAACGAAGCGGCCAACCACTATTGGGTCGAGTATCGCATCGGTTCATCTGGCGTTTTTACCGCGCTCGACACCTCCTTTGCGACAGCCACATCCGGGCAAACATTTACCGTGGCGAGTCAGACCTTTGCCAGCATTCCCGGCAACCTGCGGCACGCGACGCGCATCCGGATGGAAGTGGAAACTTTTACTCAGGCGGCAGCGGCGTTCGGTCTCGCCATTGGAACCAGTACCGTGCTCGATCAGACATTCGAGAGCGCGGATCTGGTAGATCGGTCGGTGAGTGTGAGTCACTTCGTCAACGCGTTTTCGCCACCTGCGCTTGCACTCACCGCGACGCAGAACACCTACTCTCCGTACCTGACGGTTGGCGATAGCCGCACTCAGCTTGCCAACTACAACGTTGTGCGCGGCTCCGACTACAGCGAAATTGTCACCAATTTTCCGCTCGGCAATATCCTTGTCACGGGCATCTTCGTCGTCGTTGACATCAGCGATGCCTCCGGTCAGACCCAGTCATACCGGCGCCCGATGTTGGATCGCATCGGCTACGTCACCCGCACCACGGGCGGTCCCGTATCAATCGATCCGGCCAGTTTGACGCGCCCTGCGCTGACCGAGATTGACGTAATGACGCTTGCGGTGAGCCCGTCGCGGCAGGCGCTGGATGACTTCGTGTCGCGCAAGAGTCGATTGCAGGCACTGCAGACGCAGCTTGCCACATTGCAACCCCTGGTGCTGGCGCTTCCGCCGCCGGGACTGCGCGACGCGACTCAGGACGCCATCGCTCGAGACGTCGCCATTCTCAGTCGCTACGCACTCATTGCTACCAACGAGCTCGCGCTGGCTACTTTTCTCGGCGCGGCGGATCGCCAGATTGATGAGCAATCGCTTCGCACCTTGACCAGAGCTTACATCGCCTCACCGCGCATCACGATTGCGATGTCGCAGTACAAGAATGCAGCGCTGGTCATGTCCATGGACATTCGCAAAAACGATCTTCGCGTCACGTCGTTGCCCGGAATTTCGATCTTCAATTCGCGCAATTTCGAGAGAAACCGGGGGCTTGGCGAGTCGATACTCGAGGGTCAGGTGCTATCTAGTCTCACCGGCGATCCCAACCGCTCGATCTCGTCGGTGCTATCTGCACAGACCGATGCCTCGCGCTACCGGCCCATCACCTCAGCCAATCTGAGCGTCGTCGATTCGCTGAATCTCTCCGCAGAGGCAAAACTGCGCATTCAGGAAGCCGTTCGCGGCGGCTCGGTCGTCCTTGCACCGATGGATTCCGTCACCGTCGGCGGTGCGTCCGTGACCGCGTGGCTGGAAACCAATCCCAACACCGGATACACCATCAGCACGCTGGAAGACGGCTCGCACGGCGCGTTTGTTGAATACGTGTTTGCCGTCTCCCAGTCCCTTTTGACCTCGCAGGCGGCACCGATGGGGCAGTTCATTGGCCGAGTCAACGCGATTGGCGTTTTCGGTATCGCCTTGACTGCCGCGATTATTGACTCCATCGTGCAGCAGCGACCGTTTTCTGACCTGGGCCAGCAGTTGCGCGACACCCTTTCACCGATTTTGAAAGGCATCGTGCAGTCGATCAGGGCGGAGCTCGATCTCATGGGCCTGCTTGCCATCTCGCTCGAGGGACCCGGTGGCATCGTCAAGGATTTGCTCACGGGACTGATCGAGGGGCTGGACGACATGACAAAAATGTTTGCCGGTGAGAACGGTGACCCGCCGTTGCCAACACTGCTTTTCTCCTCGGCCGTACCGCCGTTGCCAGCACCGCTTGCGCCGGGAGCCGCGCGTGGACTCACGTTGTCGACAGCGATTGACCCGCGTTTTACGATCCCGTTTGGCGGGTCAGAATTTCCGGGCGTCTATCTCGTGCGCGCCGTCAACACCGGGCCAGCGGCAGAAGTGTTCGCCTTTTCGACTAGCGGGTACGGCGCAGGTATGACGGTGATCGACACGCAATATGTGCTGCCTCGCGTCCGGATTGCAGCCGGTGCCACCTACGAGTTTCATGTCTGCGTTCAACCCAACGCTGGCATGCCCGCAACGGGCGCTGCAGTTGGTGTCGGCATAACCGGTTGGAGCATTGCCCTGCCACAGATCACCGCCAGCAACACGCCGACATTCACCACACCAGCAACTTCGGCGATTTCGGCGCGCATCACTCCAAACCCGCAAACGGCGCTACCAGGCGACACGGTGCCTGCCCTGCTCACCGTCGATTCAATTGGCAACCAGGCGGTGAGCGTCTCTCTGACGCTGCAAACGTCGCCGGGGTTGACAGTCACCGGTCTGCCCGCGACCGTCAGCCTTGCCGCAGGCGAAAGCCGCTCCTTGCCCCTGACCGCAAGCATCGCTGGAGGCACCGCGCCTGGCACTGATCTGGGCGCACTCGTTACCGCAAACTTCGGCGGCGCGTTTCCGGTGCGCGCATCTCTCAACATCAGCGTCACATCCGCCATTTCGCGTTGTGTTGCACCGTCGTCCGTGCTCGCGGCGCAGATCGGGCGAACGAATCTGTCCGGCCTTCTGGGCGCGCTCGCAACGGACGTCGATTTGCTGGCGGCGCAGCCCTCGTCCGACGTACGCAAGCAAGCGGTACTTTCCGAATTGAATAGTTTGATCGCATTGCTCAACGCGCCTTACTTATCGGCAACGACGCCGGGATTCAGTTCAGCGCACGCCACGCTGGCGGCAGCCAATGCAGCCTCAGTCGGCGCTGCGTTGACCGCGCTGGACACGCAGTTCTGCACATTGAAAGCCGCGCTGCAGGCAGCGTATGGCAACGGCTTCCGCGTGTATCTCAATCCTGCGGTGACAACCAATCTGCCGAACACGAACACTCGCGTCGACATCAATATTTTTAACGACACCGCCAATCCGCGCGCCATGAATCTCGCCATCACCAGCGTGCCGAGCGGAGTGACCGCCACATTCAACACGTCGCGCGTGGTGGTGCCTGCAAACTATCGAACTAACTCAAATCTTCCTGAATCGTATGTCACCTTTAGTAACGGCAGCGCAGCACAGGCGTTTGAATATCAGATCATCGTAACGCCCGAGGATGACCCGGCGAGCGTCAAGTCAGCAGCGGGCCAATTGACCGTTCGACCGGAAGTCATTCGCGTGGTCGACGTCACCACGAGCCCGACGTATGGCAATGCGGGCACCAGCTTCACACCCACCGTTCGCCTTTTGAGCGCGGTCAACGATGCACGAGCCGTGCTCATTCGCTATCAGATTCGAGATCGCAATAACGTCGTGAAGAGTACTTCGGGACCGCTTTATTACACCTTTGCAATAGGCGACAACGTACTTACGGTGCCGCTGAATGCATTCTCTACTGCAGGTTACGCCGATGGGCCCTACACAATCACCGGTGTCATCACCGACACGAGCGACAACCCGATCCCCGGAGCGACTGGCACGGGCTCCTTCTTCATCGGACAACCGTTCGGCGCAAGTATTACCGTCGCGCCAACTTCCATTGCGCCCGGTACCAGCACGGTTAACGTGTCGCTCAATCTGGATCGCAGTCTTGTCGCGCAACAAAGCATCAAGTTGCGCAGTACGCTTACGTTGCCAGCCTCGCCGATTACGTTTGCGCGAAATGGCAATTACCTCTATGTGTGTCAGGCAACTAGTATCAGCATCGTGGATGTCTCCAGCCCCGATGCGCCGGTTGCCGTGCCACCGAGCTTCGGAACCGCGTTGTTAACGGGCGGCTACAACAGCGTCAATTGCAGCGTTTACAGCAACCGGCTCATCGTCAGCTTTGACCGTGATCTGGCCAGCAACACAGCATCCTTAAAAGTCGCGGTATTTGACATTTCCGGAACCAATGCAACGACCCCCGTACTGGTCACGACAACGCCGATCAGCACCGGCAAACAATTCGGGTTTGGCGCGACGTTTCAGGGAACCGATGCCTATATTTTCACGCAGAAATATTTCTACAATGCTTTCTCGCAGTTCATCTTCGAGCAGCATGGCAATCTGCTGAAATTTAACTTCTCGAACCCCGACGCGCCGGTGCTGGCAGGCGAGCTCTATCACGCCTTCACCACGCCGACCGGCCCCGCCGACAATCAACCCGACAGCGGCGGACCGCACTTGGTCTACGGCGTCGCGCCGCACACGACGAACAGGGCGCTGCTGGCAACCACCAGCTCAAGCGATGGCAACTTTGCGGGCGGTGTGGGCAGGCTGCACACGATAGACACCACCGCACTCAACACGAACTGCCCCGGCGCGGTCAACCCGTGCATCCTGTCCACACTCGACGTGCCAACGACGAAAGTCCTGAGCGGCGTCGCGTATCAAGGCGCAGCAGCGCTCGCCGCCGGCGACACCGAGGGGATTTACGACAATTTGAGCGGCTTCACGGGCAACGTGACATTCAGCGCCATCAGCCTCGCCAGCCCATCTGCCCCGACGCTTACGAGCACGCTGGTCACAGGGCTCAACTATCACGAATCTGCTACGTGTAATCCTGCACGCCGCAATGGCGGATCGCCGCTGCAAGCCTTGACCAACAATTACTACGCCATTGGCGCGTACAACAACGCCTCATGCACCTGGGTGATGGCACTGGTGGATGCCAACAATCCGGCGCAGTTGCGCGTGCTGCCATACGACGTGCCAGACAGCATCCGCGCCTTCTCGCTTAACGGCAACCTGCTCTACGTAATCACCGCAAGCTCAGTTCTGGTGTTTGATTACACGGCAATCACGGGCCCATCAATCACCGCAAATGTCTCGGTTCCAAAAGATACCGGCGTTGCTCTGGTTCCCGGCTCATTCAACCTCGCGCCGTCGTCAATCGCCAGCACAGCGACGACCGACACCTACACCTGGTTGCAGCCCACTGTCGCGCCGATCACGTGGCAGGCGACCGTCACCGACATGCAACCCGGTAGCAGCCGCAATGTGGCGAACAGCGGCAGCATTGCCTTCACCTTGCCGACCCTCGGCTCCGGCACATTCACGCTCGGCGCGGCTGCGGTCACCGCCAACCACATTGTTGCGATATCGCCAGCCAGTCATTCGCCCCCTATACAAATCGGTCAGCCGGCCACTTTCACCATCACGCTCAGTAATACCAGCGCGTCGCCGGTAAATTACTCGCTTGCCGTTCAGGGCGTCCCTGCATCGTGGGTCAAAACGCTGGCGCCAAGCGTCACTGTCGCGGCGAACAGCACCACCACTACGCCGCTGATTCTGCAAACCGACATCGCAGCCAGCGGCGGCGTTTTCCCGTTCCGTGTCGTCGCGACAGCGGGCGGCGCCAGCGATGCCGCCGTTGCTGTGCTGGCCAATTACTACTCACCGAATTTGGGCGGTGACGACAACAGCACGGTGTATAGCTCGACGGCTGTCGCAACGCCAAACCCTGCCAGTGGTGCGCTCGCCAGCACGACCACTGTCACCGTACGAATTACCAACACGGGCACCGCTACCGAGACATACTCGCTCGCGATCAACAGCCTGCCGATCAACACCGGAAATTTCTACTGGGATGTGACCTTTCCGCAAGCCCCCGCTGCGGTCGCTCCGGGCGAATTTGTTGATTTCAAGGCGCTGGTCTATGTGCCCAATCACGCCGTTCTGGGCATGAATTCAGTTACGCTCAATGTGCTGGGTCACTTTGGTATCCGCTCAAACATCACGATCCCGGTCAACGTTGTTAACGCAGGCGTTTCGCTAGGTATTTCTCCAAACAGCGGCGCGTCCAGCACGCCATTTATAGCGACGATCACCAATCTGGCCTCGGTCGCTGACACCTTCGACCTTACCGTCACCGGCCCACTCGGCCCAACCGTGACGGCGGCGAGCAACGTCGTGACTCTGGCAGCCGGAGCGTCTACTACCGTGAATCTCTCGGTCGGCAACGTAGCGTCGTTCGCCAGACCGGGCACCAGCACGTTTGGCGTGCTCGCAACGTCTCGCGCCAGCAGTGCTGCGTTCGCGCGCGCAACGGCCACAGTTACTGTTCCGGCCGCAGCCGCAGTCAGCATCATCGGCCAGCCTTCGAACACTATCATCACCACAACGCCCGTCACGAAATCGGTCAATGTGCTGGTACAAAATCTCGGCAACACAGAAGACGTATTCAGCCTCGCCATTCTCGGCAGCACTGGATCGGTCGCCGCGCAATTGGTCAATAGCTCTGGCAGCGGTGTCAACGTCGTCGGCAACATCGCGATCCCCGGATTTACCAGCATCGTCGTTCGAATGACTACGACGATTTCCGGTGGCACCGGTGGCGGCACCGTAACCGTGCGCGCGACATCGCAAAGCAACGCCAGCACTCAGGCCACTACCACGATCACCTTTAGCAGCGCTCCCACGTGCAATCTCGATATTGATGCCGACGGCGTCGTTCGCCCCAATACCGACGGATTGCTCATCGTGCGCTACCTGCTCGGACTCAGCGGCGCGGCGTTAATCGAAGGAGCCCACAACCCGACGTTCGGCACGCTCGCAGACATCACCGCAAGGCTTGGCATTCTGAGCAGCAGCAACTGGCTCGACATCGACGGTAACGGGCAGTCGCTCGCCGCGAGCGACGGCGTATTGCTACTGAGAGCACTGTTCGGCTTTACCGGAACGGCGGTTACCGACAACGCACTGGGAGCACCACCGCAAGCGCGAAGCGATTGGGCCGAGATTCGCACCTATCTGAACACCACTTGCCAATTGGGACTACCGTAGCGTCAACGATCCATCCTGGCTAAATGCGCGATGACACCCGCCCGCTAGAATTCAGGCATTCAATTGCATTGCCCGAGTGGTGGAATTGGTAGACACAGCGGACTTAAAATCCGCCGCTTTCGTGAATAGCGGGCGTACCGGTTCGATTCCGGTCTCGGGCACCAACTCCGCCGATGGGCGGAGTTGGGTCAAATATGAGCCAGCCAATGCGGCGACCCCATGCCGTTTCCCAAGCAATTTATCGGTTGCATCCAGCCTTAGGTCGGGTTTGCAATCTTCGAGAACCTCACTAAAGCCATTCTTCCCGCAAGGAGCGTCCGGTGGTCATCTTGAAGCTATGCGCGGTGGGGCAACAGATGCTAAGATTTTTCATCCCGTAGCGTGGCAAAAAACTGAGCGCGAGTTGCGCACGAGAGTTCAATATGGCGAACAAACTGCAGATTCTTGAAGACGAGATCGGAAGGCATCTAACGGAAAGCATGGCTTCGGGCGAGTTGAGCCAGGCAGCCAGCTACGGCAAGCCGATTGATCTTGGCGATGGCTACCGGGAAACGCCCGAGGAACTCCGCATGGGCTTCAAGATGCTCAAGGACGCCGGGTTCGTCCCGCCTGAAGTTGAGTTGATGAAGGAAATAGCGGTCGTACGGGCTGAACTGGCCAGCGCGGAACATACGTCCGATGCCGTGAAGTTGAGGCGGAAGTTGCTCGATCTTGAGGTCTCACTCTCAGTGGCCAAGGATCGCCTATGCGGCAATCGCGAACGCTAACGGGCGCTGATCAGGTGAGCGGCCGTGGTGATCGACGCTTTGTCGCGTGCGTGAATGCCACGAACGCCAAAACGACGCGGACTGTGACTGATCCAAAGGACCACGACGCCGTTTCGCTCCGTCTGCAATAGCCGTGATACGCTGACCTTCTGCGCCAGCGACCGACCGCTACATCGGTCTGGCACAGACATAAAAATGGGGAACTCACTGCATGCTCACTGGCGAACTTCGTAGCCAAGTCGATTCAATCTGGAACGCCTTCTGGTCGGGTGGCATTGCCAATCCGCTGGAGGTGATGGAACAGATCACCTACCTTTTGTTCCTGCGTCGGCTGGACGACCTGCACACGCTGGAGGAGAACAAATCCGTCCGCCTGGGCAAGCCGATTCAGCGGCGAATCTTTCCGGAGGGCAAAGACGCACGAGGCCGCGATTTCGACGACCTGCGCTGGTCACGCTTCAAGAACTTCGCGCCGTCCGAAATGTTCATTG
>Ga0209181_10000626_pt1 | contig 65021 bp, 46 predicted proteins | sample MAT05_FD_187208 | JGI IMG/M metagenome (GOLD analysis project Ga0209181, IMG submission 187208) | Freshwater microbial communities from Lake Fryxell liftoff mats and glacier meltwater in Antarctica - MAT-05 (SPAdes) (version 2) | ecosystem: Environmental > Aquatic > Freshwater > Ice > Liftoff...
TTGAGTGAAAACACACCTTGATTTTGATTGATAGGGAATACCGTTGAGGCCGTGAATTTGGACTTCTGTTTTTAGTTACTAATCACCCTAAAATACAAGAACACACCCTTACCCATCTCAAAGAGGAAAATACCTTCGAGCAATATTTTAAGACATTAAAACCTTCTTTATAAGCTAATGAAAGATAAATATTTTAGTCCTGATTAAGTTTCTAAACCGTTTAAAGCACGGTTTTATTGCACCTGCTAAAAGCTCCTGAACCAAAAAAAGGTTCCCTACTCCCCAACTTTTTATGAGGATCCCACCTTTGGTTTGATTTAATTTAAAATGGATTTTCATAAGACCCAAAAAACATTAATAACTTTAAGCTGATAATTTTACCAATATTTATTCTTAACATTCTGATAATATGGCATAAATTTGCCCGCTTATTAAACGCATGACTCCAAAAGGAAAATTGATCTCAATCGGTGGTGCCGAAGACAAAGGCACCGAAGCAGAACCAGACTTTCTACAAAAAAATAATCTGAACTTTTTCGAACTCGGTATTTTAAAGCGGGTTGTTGAAGAAATCGGCGGAAATCATTCACATATAGAGGTTATTACTACTGCCTCATCCATTCCCGAAGAAGTAGGAGAAAATTATTTAAAGGCTTTTGTCAAAATTGGTTGTGATAACATTGGTATTATCCATATCAAAAATCGCAGCGATGCCGATAACCCAGAATACATCGAGCGCATTAAAAACTGCGATGGAGTTATGTTCTCAGGCGGAAACCAACTGCGTTTAACCACCATTTTAGGCGGAACCGAATTAATGCAACTAATACACGATCGTTACGAAAATGAAAACTTTGTAGTTGCCGGAACTAGTGCAGGCGCTATGGCCATGAGCAATACAATGATTTACCATGGAAATTCTACCACAGCCCATCTCAAAGGTGAAGTGCGAATTACCACTGGTTTAGCCTTTATCAAAGATGTAATAATCGATTCACATTTCGAAAAAAGGGGAAGGTTTGGGCGTTTGGCCCAAGCGGTGGGCTGCAATCCATCCTGCATTGGAATTGGTCTTGGTGAAGATACTGGTTTAATAATCAGTGAAGGAAACCATTTCGAAGCCATAGGTAGTGGTTGTGTCATTATCGTTGACGGACATAAAATACGACATTCAAATATCGCCGATATCCCTGAGGGCAGTCCAATATCTTTAGAAAACTTAGTTGTACACGTAATGGTAGATGGCGATTCATACGATTTACATGAACATAAATTTATTGGTGACTTTATTTCAGTAATGCAAGAACATTAAGGTTTCTAATTCCTTTTCTTTTTCTCATCGGTTCAGAAACGTTCCGTAAAAATTATAAGTTCTTTCTTCGATTAAGCTGTCTAGTGTTTTTTCTTCTTAACAACCATATCCAACTTGGATTAGCGTTTAAAGAGCCTTATACTTTCATTTATCCCATCACCCGAAACTTTTAGAATATAAACGCCCGAGCTCAATTCAGGCAAGGTTATTTTAAGACCACTTTGTAATTCAGTTACATTAAGTTCCTCTTTCATTAGAGTTTTACCAAAAATATCGTTTAATTCCAAATGCATATTTGCTGAGCCTTGATAGTTTTGTAAATAAATATCTACATGGTTTTCAAACGGATTAGGAGATACTCTAAGTTTAACACTTTTTATAACCGCTCGGCTGTACCCTAAATTTTTATAATAAAACGAATCGGAAAGTATTGACCAGCAGCCGAAATCGGCTACCTGAACTTTAAAATACCCGCTTTTGGTTGAATAGATGGATTGTTTAGTCTCACTTAATACCAAACTGTTTTTAAACCATTTGTAGGTTTGAGCAGATAAGGTGCATTTTAAACTATCACCAACACCATTAACAATTTTTGGTTTAGAAGGTATAGGAAATACAGTTACTTGAGCTGAATCAGACCAAGGACTGGAACAACCGAGGCTGTTTAGAACTTTTAAACTGTATTTACCGGATTTTTTTACCGATATTGATTTTGTTTTACTGCTGTTAGTCCAAAGATAGGCATCTTGTGAGCTAGGGCCACTTAGCATAACAGAGTCTCCAGCACAAAAACTAAGTTTACCATTGTTTAGAATGAAAGGTTTCGCAGGCGAAGATTTTGTGGTACAATTAACGGTATTTGAGACCGGACTCACACAACCATTCGAATCTGTTATTGTTACAAAGTTCCAGTCGGATTGCTTAATAATTTTGATATTTCCACCCAATCCATCGCGCCATAAATATTTGGCAAAACCAATTGGTGCTGTAAGTAAAACGCTATCTCCTTCGCAAAAAACTGTATCACCATTAATTTGAAGATTAGGCTTGGATGGCAACGAAAAAATAGTGTAAGATACACTGTCTGAATTTGGACTTACACACCCATACTGGTCTTTTACTTTTAGTTTCAGAATTTCATTTTTTTTAACAAAAATAGTAGAAGTGGTTGCTGCATTTGTCCATAGATAAGCACTAAATCCCGTTGGTCCGCTTACGTTAATACTATCGCCGTTGCACACTGAATTTTTGCCCGAAACAGTAATCTTTGGTTTGGCAGGATTAGCGTAAACCGTTACGTTCACAGAATCAATGTTGATACAACCGGCTTTGGAGGTAACATTGGCTATATATTTACCAGCCGAATCGATGATAATGGAGGCCGAATTGGAAATAGTTTTACCAGAAGGAAAATGTTTCCAAGCATATTGATAAGTGAGGTCGCTACCTGCTTTAAGTTTAACAGTTTGCCCCTTGCAAATCGCGGTGTCATTCCCCAAATTTAATTTTGGCAAATCGAGCACAGTAATGTTTATAGTATCTCCACCAACGCAACCATTTCGGTCGGTTACTTTTACCCAAACCGATTTTGACCCAATACCCAAGGCTTGCCCACTAACCAAGGCAAAAGGCATTTGATCACCGGTTGACCATTGGTATTTAACATAATTGGCGCCGCCGCTCAAACTCAAAGAATTGTTGTAGCATAACGTGGTGTCTTTACCCAGATTCACTTTTGGTGGGTTTGCAATGCAAGGCTCTATAGTGCCAATTTTAGCAATGTCGGAAGAACTTAAACAGGTGTCAAAAATAGCCAAGGAAGCGATATCAATGGTATCATCCTCCTGATTATTATCTGCAAAGAACAAAATTTGAGGCAACAAAGCAAAGCGCCCATCTACTTCTTGAGTATCACCTTCCAAAATCAATTTCCCATTGAGATAAAATCTGAAAAAATTATTGAGATTGACAGAAACCATCAATCGGTACCACTGTTTAGCATTAATTGGCGCAGTTGTATAACCAGTAGTTGCCGTACCAATGCCTCCAGGATTTGTTCCAGAATTTGGGCGAATAAAACATTCCCCATCATTTTTATTGCTGGTATCGGTTTGGTAAAAGGTATGCCAGCGATTAAAATTCGGAACTTTAAAGTCAAACATCAAAGTATACTGATTTACCGAATCGCCCAATCCATTTGGAGCGATATTATGAGCATAACGGTAATAACTTCCAAGTCCTATTCGCGCGGCAGTGTCACCAAAAGCTGGGCCAGTAATCGATGAATGAGTTCCTGATAATGTTAAATTGTTGCCAACAGTAGCTTTTGTTAAGTTTTTTGAATCTTGAAATTTCCAATATCCTTTTAAATGCGACCAATCTTTAGGTATTAAATCTTGCGACATTGAACTTAAAAAACTTACTAAGATGAGTATACAAGTACTAAGAAGCTTCATAGATTTATCATTATAATGGGTAAATAAAAACAATAAACAAAGTAGATGCATTTGGATGGTAAAAGCAAACGAAATTCAAATTTTGAACCAGACGAAGGTTCTGTTTTGCTTTTTCGGTTACTTATTAGTAATACTTAATTGTTTATAAATTTGTGATAATAAGTGATTTAAGTTTAGTTTTAGCTCTTGTTAAAGGGTTAAATTGATTTTTTGTTCTTAGTCATAATCCTAGGTTTTTAAAAGCTACTTGAGTTGGGATGAATAGAAAAGCTAGTCCGTTTAATCTGCATGCCTTTTTATTAAAGGTTTTAAACACTGAATTTTTGACTCAAAAATTGATATATCACTGAACTGTAAGATAGTATATATTTGTATAAAAAAATCATGCCGGTTATACAAAGTAATAAACCAAAAGTATTCTGTTCATTAGAAGGCACAATTGTAAACGTGAGTCATTTTGAATGCGGCACTAGTGCAGAGGTGATAAAAGAAAGCCTTGGAGCAGATTCGTCGATTAAAAAAAGTCTGGGTACTATCATTTATGATGACTTTGTTTTTGAAACCGGATTAAACACAAAATTAGTTGAAGTTATAAAAAAAACTTGGAAAGGTGAAAGTACAAAACTAAGTGGTTCTTTTATTACGACAGATGATCAACTAAAGGCGACTTACGAAGATATTTTTCTGGATTCTTTGCTCACAGAAACTACAATTTCGGAATGCGATGGGATTTCAAAAGAGGCCGCAATGCTTCGTTTAAGAATAAAGCCTGCACTAACCAACACCCAAAAAGGGGATGGTAAGCTAATCGCACTTCCAAAAGATTTGCTACAAAAAGCATTCTTAAAATCTAATTTTAGATTTGAATTGGGAAAGTTACCTTGTTCAAGAATTATTAAAATTGATGCGTTTAGTGTTACAACAAAGTTAGAAGTTGAATCTCAAGGTAGCAACAGGTATGTAAACATGATGCCAACTGCCATAGATTTTCCTAATCTTTACTTAACCATTTCGAGTGTTGATCTTCAAGCTTGGCTTGATTGGCATAAACAATGCATAATTGATGGAAAAAATAACCCGAACAATGAGCATAGCGGAAAACTGGTGTTTTTGGGGTCGAATTTGAAAGATGAACTTTTGTCGATCCATTTACAAGGAGTTGGAATTTTTAGTTTGCAACGAAAGCTAGAATCGGCAGTTAAACTTTCATCATTTCGTGTAGGGTTGTATTGCGAAAGTATGGAAATAGGTAATAAATAGAGGGCTGGTATTTTTAGATTTTCACTCAAATAGCACACTGATTTAGTTAAAATTAACAAAAAATAGTAGTAATTTTATCAGTTTGGCACTTCTTCTTACATTAAGTTGGCCTAAATGACCAGATTGGATGTGGCCTTAAAGATAAAAACGGCATCATTAATACTGAGTAAGCTTGCTTAAAAGGTTCAGTCTTTATGCAATGCAATGAGTTAAAAGGTCAATCTAATTTCTCTAAGAAAACCAAGCCGTAAAGTGTAACAAATCAATCAAGAACATCTTAAATAAAAAATAATATAATTTAATGTGAACAATCTAAATATGTCAAAAATCTGAATACATAACTCCAAAATAGGTTAAGATAAGATCCTAACTTTATTTGACTAAATAACCTCGCCTATGAGTACCATTTTTTCAAGACTTGGGTTAATACTACCACCTCTTTTCTCAATAGTCACAGCAAAAGCACTAACCCTTGCTGCGTCTTTCATTTTTACTATACCCTTGATGGCATCTCTTGCATTAAATACGCCAGCATCCTGAGGTTTGCCATCAACAATAGCCCAAAGTTGATACTGTTCCTCTTCTGTGCTTTCTGCTAAATTAGAAACATTTAGAAAAACTTCGCCTTTGTTTTTATTCCAATACACGGTCGCTATGGCGTTGGGCATTAAGGTTAAACCTTTTAATTCTACAGGCTTAACATCCGCGTCGAAAAGCACATTCATCTTGTTTTCTAAATCAGAATATTTAGCTTCTTGCACCTTATCATTATTGGTTAATAATGTGTTTTCGGAACTTAGAGCAGCCAATTGGTTTTTTGAATTTTTCCAATTGTTGTAAAGCCATATATTTATAATTACACTCATGCCTAATAATACAAGAGAAGCAGCAATAAATAACTTTTGATTAGGAATAAATTTAATTGCGTTAAAAGTAGGCTTGGGGGTTAATTCCCTTTCATTATTGATTTGGGAATCGTTTTCACTCAGTTCATCAAAACCCAAACTGTTCATTATTTTTTCCTTAACATTACTTGAAGGTTCAAGAGCATGCGATTTGGCATAATTGAGTAAAGCATCTTCAATTGCCTCAATTTCAGCTTTTATTTCGGGATATGACTTTGAGAATTCGATAATTTCTTCAGTCTCCTCTGGGCTTGTATTCCCCAAAACAAACTGTTCTAAAATTCCTGAATCTATATACGACTTAATATCCATTTTACTTTTCTAAAAATTTCGACCTTAGCATGCTAATAGCTGACCTGACCCTTGTTTTTACAGTCCCAAGTGGAATATTTAGTTCCTTGGAGGTTTCGTCCTGCGTAAAGCCTTTAAAATATACCATATCAATAACTTCCTTGTGATTTTGGGGAAGACTTTCAACTAATTTTTTCAAACCAATATTATCTGTGTTTTGCTCTGCACTTTCACTTTTGTTTATATTATTAACTGAATTTTCGATGTTTTGGTTTTGAGTGTCCTTCATATTTTGTTTCGAACGCAAATAATCAATCACCGAATTTCTTGCAATATTTAAGATCCAAGTATATAACCGTCCTTTTGAGGGGTCATAGCTTTCAATATTTTTCCAGATTTTAACAAATACATCCTGTAAAATATCCTCTGCTATTTCCTCCTTATTAACTCCTTTTAATATTACTCCGTATATAACTTTTGAATAATTATCGTATAAATAATTTATTCCCAGCCTGTCTTTCTTTTTTAAGAGATCGACTAGATTTTCCTCACTATATTGAAAGACCAAAGTGTTCAAAATATCAGGACAAATCTAATTTATTTCCGGAAATATTTTTGTTAATATTTTCTTGCACACTTATGTATTATGTGAAATATTAATTTTTAATTTTTTGAAACATTTTTAGAAACACTTTGGTATTTCTTGGCTAAGGCCAGATGATTTTTCGACCTGTTTCTTAAAGTAATTTTGAATTCTGGCATTTTTATTCCTTAATTTTAAATTAAAAACTATATCCAAAACTGAGCTTAACAAAAAACGGGATACCTGCGGTATAATGAATTTCGTTCACAGACTCTGCTTCATTTTTTAAACGGCTCATGGTTGCAAACTGCGCTTCTTTCCATTTTACATTTAGAATATTTTCCGCCGAAACCCCTGTCCGAAAATTCCCGAAATTATAATTTACTAGAGCATCCATTAAGAAATACCCTTTGGCAATAATAGAATTGTCTTCAACCGCTGCTCTATTACCCATATATCGGTAACGAATACTGCCGCTAAATCCAGAAGGTTTTTTGTAGGTTATGCCAGCTGTGCTAGTTAAGGTTGGGGCTAATGGAATGCGGTTTGCAGACACGGGTTCATCCCTCAGTTTTCCTTTATTTATATTCAAATCAGCATCTAAAAATAAGTAATTATTAAGTTGGTATCTTACACCGGCATCTATTCCAAATCTGCGAGTTCTTCCTGCTATTTCAATAACGCCTTCATCACCAACGTATATCAGTTCACTTTGCATATCAAGGGTCCATAAGGCAATACTCACAATCATTTTTTCTGTTGGCTTAAAGGTTGAACCCAGTTCATTTCCGAAAGCTCGTGCCAAGGTGTTTTCGAGTTGTCCGATTACTGCCACACGAGCATCATTAGAGTGGAAACCTAAACCGGATTTGGCGAATAATTGGACCTTTTTATGTAGTGTATAAAAGAGGTTAATCTTCGGACTGATTATTGATTTAATAGTCTTGCCCGAAGCAGTATCGTAAACATTATTTTTAAAATTGAAACTGTAGACATCCGCCCTTACACCAAAATTTACTTTTAACTTTTTAGTGGCTTCAAAGTTTTCGTCGGCATAAATAAATCCATTTACCTGGTTAAGTTTTCCATTAACCATAGCATTTAAGAATTGTCGCTTCACAGTATGATTCAATTCAATATTAGAATTATCATATCTTACGCCGGCCCCAAACGTTGAAATTAATTCTTTGCCCAAGAATTTTCTATTGTTTTGAAACGTAGAATAATATCCAATCATATTTCTATGATCTACCTGCTTAATTTGGTCGCCATTAACCGTATCATTCAAAAAAAATGTAAAGTTTGAGTATAGATTAAAATCGTATCGGCAATAATAAAGCTGGTTTTTTAAAGACGAATTTTTCCATTTCCTTTCATGCATTAAGTTAAAATTAGACCGCCCAGTTTTACCTCCTTCGGTTGGGTCAATACTGCCAAAACGGGAAATTGTTCCATCGTTGACTTTACGCACAGGGATTTGTCCTGAGGCATCCCAGCCGCTCTGAAATGTTGAAAGCGAGAAGCTTAACAAATCACCATTATTTAGTTCACCCGAATACTTTACCATACCATTAAATCTATTAAAATTTTGTTTATGATCAAAAAAAGAATTGGTGTAGAGAAACTCCACTGCGGTGTATAAGTCTTCCCTTTTTTTTGAAAAAATATGTTTTTGGTCTCTCAAAAGATTAAACATTCCTAAAAATCGTTTTGTATCAAACCTCCCGATTTCCAACTTTACCAAATTCTTGTCAAGACGCGAAAGTGTTCTAAACTCGCCTGAGCCTGCTGTGGCCAAATCGCCATATTTGGTGGCATGCGGACCTTTGTTCACTTCCAGTTCTTTGACGGTTTCAGGTATTAAAAAATGCAAGTCGGCATAACCTTGTCCATGTGCATGTGAGGTCATATTTACCGGCATACCGTCAACATAAATTGCAAAATCGGTCCCATGGTCAATATCAAATCCCCGCATAAATATTTGCTCAGCTTTTCCTCCTCCGGCATGTTGGGCAATAAACAAGCCTGGTACAAGTCTCAATAAATCTTGAGAAGAAGAAGCCGGTCGCAATTGCAAATCCAGCGTACTGAAAATATTCCCCTGATATCCCTTGTTAGCGCCTACCGTTACAGATTTTATGGAATATAAGTTTTGAACCAAATAAATAGTCAATTGAACATGTAAATTATTGATTATTTTAACTTTTTTGACTTGCCCTGAAAGGCCTACTCTATTAATTTGCAACTCATAATTTCCGTCGGGTAAATTGTCGAACACAAATTTTCCCATCGAATCGGATATTGTGGAAATTGAAATTGATTTAATTGAAATACTTGCGAACGAAACTGGATCGCCATTGCTTTTAATTGAACCTGAAATCTTGCCGTTCTGAGCAAATCCAATTGAAAGATTAAATAGGAAAATATAAAAGGGAAGTATTTTTCTTTTCATGTTTTATTGATATGTTTTTATATACTAAAAAAAATGGCTTTTGGATTTATTATTAAAAGAAAATACATCATTTTATATTTTTAGGCATCTTAAAAAAGGATAATTTGAAGGATTAGACTTCAATTTGCCGAGTTAATTAAAGATTGATTAACAAATGCCTTAGATGGAAAGGATTAACTTGAAATATTTTGTGCATTTGCCCTATTTCAGCATATCGGTTTCGAGTCCATAAACTAGTATGGCTTTCTGCTTATTTTAGGCGTTTTAGATAAAAAAATGCCCCTCCGGCAAGAAGCGAAGAGACATTTGGTAGAAAACATGAAACGACCTTAAAATAAATTCGATTTTGGATTATGGGCGCTTCATTTTACAAATAGGGTTTATATATTTAAAAATGAAAAAAATACGAATAGCGTTATGATTTTTTTAACTGTGGTTTAGGCAAATATGGATTAATCTTTTTGGATTTGTTAATTAATTCCATTGCCACTTTTACATTTCCTAAATCTTTTTCTATTTGACTTGCATCGGCAAGTAGCTTGGCATCTTTTGTACCCATTCGCATTGCTTTATCTATATGCTTTTTGGCTGCTGCGTAGTCTTGCATCACATGAAAAACAAGAGCTATCGTATGGTTAGCATCTATATTTTCAGGTCTTCTGTCAAATTCAATTCTGGCAAATTTCATTGCATTTGTATTGTCGCCAAGTTCAAGATATATTTTGGCTAACTCCATATCTACAAAATGTCCGCTTGCAACATCCTCACGAAGCATTAAAATGCATTTTTCGTAAATGTCGCGAGATTTTGCAGTTTCACCTTTTCTTTTTAATGCCATTGCTTTGTTTTCATAAAACGCAACTTCGGGGATTACTTTTATAGCCTCATCAAATTTGGCAATAGCTTTGTCATAATTGCCTTTATCCATTTCTATTTGACCCAGAGTGTTAACTGAAAATGCATAACCCGGGCGCTGAGCAAGAATAGTTTCTGACATTGCAGCGGCATTATTTAGGTCACCATTATTCTCGTACAAGTTAGATAATATATTTCCTGCCCAAGAGGCTTCTTCAGAGCCGGCAAGACCAGCCTGATAAGCAAGTTTCATAGCTTCAATTGCTCCGGAATTATCGCCATAAATTTCTCGTAAATAAGAAACTCTTGAATAAGCCTCCAAGCTAGGACGAAGGGATTGCATTTTATCAGACATTTTTACTGCCTCTTCATAATTCCCTAACTCAACATTAGCATCACAAAGCACTCCATAAATAAAACCGTTATCCATATTTATTTCTGCGGCTTTTGTTCCTACTTCTAAGGCTTCCTTAAAATGATGCAAGGATAAAAGGACTGATGCCTTAAATGCGTGGGCTTCGAAATTTTCAGGGTCTTGTTTTACAACTTCTTCCAGTATAATTAGTGTTGCGGGATAGTAATAAGGATGTTCACCCGTAATACGCGCTTCTTGCATGTAGAGCTGCGCCAACAATAATTTTGATTTTAAATCAAGTGCATCTTTTTTTATGTTGCTGAATAACTCAGCGGAGTTGCTTTTTACTGTTTCCCAATCTGGAAGTTTGGCTAATTCAGTATTGCGTTCTTTAAGCGGTGCAAATTGTACTTCTTTTTTTTCTATAGTACTGGCCTTGTTGCTGTTACAGGCGCTTAACCCAAGTATAACTAAACCAATAAAAATATTTAATGTCTTGTTTTTCATGTTTCTCTTGTATTTAATATTTTTTATATCAATCAATAAAAGGCGGGCCATTTTGATATATTGACCCGCCTTTGTTTAGTTTTAAATTTATTTTGTAATGAGCATTTTTACACTAGTACTTCCATAATCCGAAACTATATCGGCAAAATAAATGCCTGGTCTTAAATTATCGGCATTAAAGTCAACATTCTGGATCCCGGCATTTTGCTTTTCATTGTTCAATACCGTGGCAACTTTTTTACCATCTACATTATAAATGTCAATACTAACATAAGAAGCAGATACGAGGTTATACTTTATCACGGTATTAGAAACAAAAGGATTTGGATAATTGCTTGCTATGATTTGGCCGCGGCTACCAACACCTAATTTAGTAATAGACAGAGATGGAAGTGTCGCTGCGGAATAAGAGGCACCGCGGAAACCTTCCCAAGGTTGTTGAACGTATGGAAACGAAGACTGGAAAGTGGTGTCATTTTTTGTAACACCGGCATTAAAGCCTAATACTTTGCTCAACATAGCTGTTACAGGACTTCCGGTTCCAGAATAATCATCATACCACAAACCAATGGCAGCCAAGGCTACTCCACTTACAGCTTGCAATTCAATAGTGGTTACGTCATCTTCTAGTCGTCTTCCGTTTGGAAAACCATCCATATTTGGGATATTTTGAAGCGAAGAACTCGAGTTAAAACGGCTGTCTGTCAATCCCAGGACAGCGGCGTAAACAATACCCAATGAACTGAAATCGGCTGAATTACGCGGGGTCGGAGGCACGGCCATATTTAATCTTAACATATCACCAAGGGTAGGTAAAAAGTTATTAATAAACGGTTTACCAGCAGCTAAAGGATTTCCACCTTTACCTGTTGCTAATTGATAAGGAATCATGTTAGGAACTCCGGTATAAAATATTGGTAAAATATCAACTGCCCTTGGACTCATAGAATCAGGCAATAGGATGGTTCCAAATATTGCGTCATCTAAAGCTGTTCCTTTTACAGCCATTGAACCTTTTAAACTCCACAATCCTTTTTTACCATTCCTGAAATCATAGGATCCGAGCGAATTAGATTGTATCCTTAAGTCGGCCAATCCGGGAACGGCTCCGCCAAATTTTGAATCATCCATATAAAGAGCTAGTTCGGGATTATTGAAGTATTTTGCAAATTGTAAGTCATTAGCAGGTGTTACAGAATTCCAGTTATCTTTATCAGCAATCGGAATAATGGCTTCATTGGTTAGTGGCATGCCTAAACGTGAAACCTGTATCCAATTTCCTGAAACATTTGGTTTGCTTCCACTTGTGCTTAAGGTTGAGATCGCAGGACGACTTGCTGTAGCCCAAACTCCGATTACAAATTCAGGGTCTAAAATATTGACAGCTGTACTAACATCCTTACCGTCTTTTTGAAGGACCGAAATTGGAATTTGTATACAAATGCTATGGCAATTGAATTTGGCCACACCATCTCTTCCTGCCTTCCTGAATCCGCCAAGGTCAAATGCCCCGCCTAAATCTACAAAGAATGGATCGTCAATTGGACCACAGAAAACCTTTTCACCAGTTGAGCCCGTTGTAATTGCAGCCTGCATCAAAGCTGAATAACTAGTTGCAGCCAATCCAGCCACACCCTTTATGGAACGAGGTCCAATATTGGCCGGTGGTACAATTCCTGATAAAATGATAGTGCTGAAAGTTACACCTCCATCGATGCTTCGTTCAAGTCTGAAAGTAGTTTTGAGGTTCTGTTTACCAAGGCGAATATTGAAAAAAGTAGTACCGTCCTCATTGATTTTAGAAAACGTAAAACGGTAAATAATTTCTGGTCCGGCCTTAGTAGCATCATTATCAATATTAATTTCATACCTTACATTTTCGCCAAAAGATGACCAGTTAGGGCCGCCTTGTGGCAGTTCAAAAGGAATGTAATTAGCAATAATGGTAATGGTGTTAGGGTTATCAGGGCTACGGAAGGCATAAAGGTCTGTGTTGTCGGCCACCGGATCGCTCGATATAAGAGGTGCTTCTCTATGACTGGAAGCCATGATTATACTGCTATTTATAATTAGCATAGCAGCTATAACCGATTTTATAAGTGTTCTATTTATTGTTTTCATTGTTTTGTTTTTTATTTATCAATTATTAAAACCTAGCTTTAGATGCGTAATCTGTTCCTCTCCAAGGCTCTTGAATATACGGGAAACCTGATTTAAACGTGGTATCGTTTTGAGTAGGTCCTGCTGTAAAAGACAATACTTTACCTAAGCGATAAGTAACAGGGCTTCCTGTTCCAGGATAATCATCGTACCAAAGGCCTATTGCTGCCAGAACTACACCTGAAACGGCCTGAAGTTCGATGGTAGTAACATCGTCTTCTAAACGCCTGCCGTTAGGAAAGCCATCCATATTTGGTATCATTTGCAATGTGGTTGTGGTATTATACAAAGGGTCGGTTAATCCCAACACAGCAGCTTGTATCAATCCAAGGGAACTGAATTTAGGATCGTTGCGGGGTGTAGGCGGAACCGCCATGTTTATTCTCAACATATCGCCAAGTGATGGCAAAAAGTTATTTATAAATGGTTTACCTGCAGCCAAAGGATTGCCGTTTTTGCCAGTTGCCAACTGATAGGGAGGTAAATTTGGCACACCGGTATAAAATATAGGCAAAATATCTACTGACCTTGGGCTTGTTGAATCTGGCAGCAAAATGCTTCCGAAATTGGCTTCTGACAAGGCGGTTCCATCAAGTGCTGAAGAACCTTTAAGGCCAAATAAACCTTTATGACCGTTTCTAAAATCAAATGAGCCTAAAGACTTTGCCTGTATCCTCAATTCATTTAAGGAAGGTACAGCTCCCCCAAATTTTGAATCATCCATATACAATGCCAATTCAGGATTACTGAAGTATTTGGCAAATTGTAAATCAGTGCTGGGGTCTAGGGCGTTCCATTTGTCCTTGTCGCCAATAGGGATAATGACTTCATTGGTTAAAGGCATACCCAAACGAGATACCTGAACCCAATTACCAGAGTAAGTAGCGTTTCCGCCACTTCCTGTTAGGGTTTTAATTTGTGGACGGCTTGCAGCTGCCCATACTCCAATTACATAATCAGGATCTAAAATATTTGCAGACATACTTACATCTTTACCATCTTTTTGCAACATAGAAATAGGAATTTGCAAAACAATTGAGTGAACATTGAACCTTGCGCAACCATCTTTTGGTGGATTGGTTCCATTTCCTTTTGGTCTGAAATTTCCAAGGTCAAAGGCTCCGGCCAAGTCTACAAAAAATGGATCATCCGATGGTCCACAAAATACCTTTTCTCCTGAGCTAGCATTAGTGATGGCATTTTGAACCAAAGCACCGTAACTACTTGCGCCCAATCCGGCACTTCCAGAAATTGAACGCGCCCCAATATTAGGAGGAGGCACTATACCAGCAGCCACAACCATACTAAATGTCATCCCGCCATCGGTGCTTTTTTCAAGTTTATAGGTGGTTTTAAGATTTTCCTTTCCAAGACGAATGTTAAAAAAAGTGGAGCCATCCTCGTTTTTTACACTAAAGGTAAAACGGTAAACAATCTCTGGCCCTTTTTTGGCTGCGTCGTTGTCAACATAGATTTCATAGCGGATGTTTTGGCCAAATGACGCCCAATTAGGACCGCCTTCTGGCAACTGAAAGGGAATGTAATTAGCAATGATAGTAATCGTATTAGGATTGTCAGGGCTACGGAAGACGTACAAATCGGTGTTGTCTGCCAAGGGATCATTGGAGATCAATGGTGCTTCGCGGTGACTAGAAGCAAAGCCATGTCCCCAAAACAACATGGAAAATCCTCCGACAAGGATAGATTTCCGAATAAGGTTTTTGAGAATTGATTTTTTCATATAAACTTTTTTAAAATGAGTTAAACTCACTTACGAGGAAAAAATTGGGTTGGATTTAAAAAAAATAGAAAAAGTTTTAAATGCCTTTAAAATATAAACCAATTATACCTAAACGAACTATTATAGAGCGCTTAAACTATATACTAAAAAAGTATTTGACAATTCGAACACAAGAGATGTAATTGTTTAAATATCGTTGTTACCAATATAATAGATGCTTTTTTTTGCATTTTTCTTTTTAAATAGAAAACCAATTTTAAATGAGAATTTAAACTATACTACGTAATTTTTTTTACTTGTTTTTTTTGACTCGAGTTTTTAAAAATGTGTTTAAAATACGAGAGTTTAAATTAACCGAGATAGAAATTTTTAAAACGGAATAACCAAAACAATGTCATTGAATTCTTTAGAGAGGTTGCAATTACTTCAAAGGATACCTTTAAGGATTTTAAATGAGTTAAAATAAAAAAAGGAAACAAAAAAAAGTATGATGTTGGATAGACTTTTTTAGATGCAAGGAACGCTGAAACTCAATCCAAACTTGAACCCTTTTAGGCCTTTGCTTCAATCAAAGATTATTAAAGGATTATTTATTTCTCCTGCCCATTAGCTTTTTGAATTTGATCCAGTTAACCATGCGTGAAGTTTTGTTGTGGCCTCTGAATAGCTTGTGACTTTTGTTTCACTTTCAATTCCTTTTTGGTTTTTCGAAAAAGAATAATTGGTCTCTTCAATTTTAAATGGAATAATTTTTTTTGACATTTTTCTAGGAATTTATTTGTAACTGGATTCTTACAGTGCAAAGTTCAGTCACACCATTCTTAAAAGAGGACATTATTTCGGGAATGAATTATAAGATTCACACTTTAATCTTATCTCACTAAACAAATGTCACTTCGAAACCTTCTGGGTTTTAAGCCCAAAATCCCTAATAGAAATTGCAGATTCGATTAAGAATTTGATACTTAATTTATGTTTGTATCTTAGGGGCATTATCGAATCTTCGATTTGTAAATAAATTCTTGGACGAATTGATAACATTTCCTAAATCGCTATTAAACCCAACTTTTAAATTACATACATAGGTTAAGTCGAGGTTTGGCAAAGTAAATATTCATCTTTTTAAATAGTATTGAATGTAACAAAACATTTTCTTTTAGCTCTCCTTAAAATGTAAAAAAATGTGATTATAGGCATACTCAATTTAAGTAGCTTCTCTATTTGAGACTTTATTTTAATATTAACTTGGTTTTTGAGAAAGGATCTTAAATGAGTTTTTTAGTTTTTTTTCAGTTTAAGCAAAGGAAATATAATACTGATCTTGTTTTTTTATTCAAAACTTAAAAGCTTGGCTAATAGTTGTCAAATCAATCACAGCTTCGGTTAGAGATTGCCTATTAAAATTCAATCGATTAAGAATAATTTTTTGTAAACAACAATATACCCAAGTCCTGAAATTAATTTTTTCTTGCAAAAGCTTTAAAAAATAGTGAAGCTATCTCAAAAACTATTGAGCATTAACAGTTATGGTCTTATTTGGTATAAGAGGAGGGCCAGGGCTGTAACAGTTAGTAGTGCCGGAAGATGCAATCCAATTGGATGGGCCTTTAGTGCATGTGCATGAAAAAGGAAGTCCTCCAACCCACCAAGGTGAATTAACTGTTACGTTGCAACTACTTCCTCCATTATCATCAATAATAAAGTAAGTACCTATACCCGACCCAACACCACATTGAGTATTAGAAGTATTAGGTAAAGTTGTAACACTGCATAATAAATTATTTCCTGCATCAAAAAGCTGGACTCTGAGCGTATAGGAAGTATTGTTGTTCAATACAAGATCATACCATGCGTGGTATTGGGCTTTTATAAATGAATTAAATCCAAAAACAAAAGTAACAAACAGAATTAATTTGAGTGATAGTAATTTCACAAACTTATAAAGTAAAAGTTAAACAAATAAAAATGGAGGATTTGAAGGGAGATTCATGAATTTATGTTCGATAATTGCTTTTGGTATAAAGAATCGCCTTCCTTTTGTTTAATTCTATTACGAAGATTTAGAATTTCAAAACGAGTTTGTATTTTTATTTCCTCTTCTGTCATGTTCGAAATAGAAGGAGCATTTTTTAAACAATTATTCTCAGCGTAAAATAAATGAATAAGATTGATTTCATGAGAGGGATTATATGATATAGAATTTACACCACGCTGTTTTAATTCTTTTAAGATGAAAGAATAAGTAAATCTTAAAAGAGTTGGACAAAGAGCATGCTTTACTTGTGGAATAATATTTTTTGTCTTTAATTGTAGAAAAACATCCGTGAAAATTTCTTCTGCAATTTTTTTATTGTTACTAAGCTTACATATAAGCCCATAAATGGAGGCTGAATATTTTTCATATAAACATTCCCACGCAAAAAAATTATTATCCTTAATCATTTTAATAATTTGTTCATCAGAAATTTTTTCCATTTATATACCGTCTTTTTTAAATTGAATATTATTTTAACTATATGTTAAAATTTATGCCACAAAAGTCTAATTGATCAAACTATAAAACGTTAGAAATTTGTGGTAATAATTTATATAGTTCACACTTTGTGGGGTTTACTCTTTAAAATTGGAGAATTAGCGAGTTCAGAGTAATAGCGGCCTTACGACTTTTTCCCTAGTTCATATAATCTTAATAGTAAGGTTCATATCCCATATATATCAATAAATGCTTTTAAAAAGCCTTGTATTTGATTTATTGAGCTTAATTTCGATTTAGAAGATGGTTTAATTTTTGTGAAAAAAATATATATAATTTCAGCATCTAAATAGAATTTTATAATTTGGATTTAATACAAAAAATAGACAACCCGCAAAAAATTTGCCCAAGTTCAAAATATGGTTTTGTTTTATTTGAAACACAAACTCTTCCAAAAAAAAGATGAAAATTTTCTCAAAATCATTGAATGCAATTTAGAAAGCTTTTCCCAAGTAAAAAACGTGTGAATTATGCAACTGCTTTCCAAAGTCATATAAATTTTCTTCCTTACAATCAGTGCACCTTTACACTGTTGTTACAATCCAATAACAACATTATATAATTCAAAATTGCAACGTGATGTTTAAGACGATTTATATTTGGAACACCTTATCGAATTCGGCAAAATTTGAAGTTGTCGAGACAGATTATATTGTTTTATATACAATGGATGGTTGTGCCAAAAAAATGGAAGCTGGAAGTGCAATAAGCGACTTGACAGGTGCCAAAAGTATTTTTACTTAGTTCTTTTTAAAATTTATACTAATGAATAACACCTATTTCTACGAAGTAAATCTAAAATGGGATTCCCTAACAAATGGAACATTAAGTGCTAAGGTTGAAACGAATAAGATAGAAGTTGACACACAACCTGAATTTCCAAAAGGAGTAAGAGAAAAATGGACTCCTGAGCATTTATTTGTTGTGGCGGTGAATACATGTTTAATGTCAACGTTTTTATTAGTTGCTGATAATTCTAAATTTCAATTTATAAGTTTTGATAGCCACGCCATCGGTAAAATTGAAAAATTAGATGGAAAAATGGTCGTGACAGAGATTGTTCTTAAACCTAAATTAGTAATACCATCTACTCAAAATGAAACCAAGGCAAAGAGAGTGCTTGAAATGAGTGAGAATGCTTGTGTTATTGCAAATTCCAACAAAACAAAAATTATTTCCGAACCCATTATCACCACTAAATAAAAATTATGAAAATAAAAGAAATCAGACCTCTTAAGGTGGAATTGTTAGACGCAGTAAATAAAGTGCTTAAAGACAATTAAGCCGACTTAACATAAAAGATAGAAAAAATTATTAAGAAATCTATTAAGAGAATTGTAAAGCGAAACAACAAACAAATGAGCAAAGCATTAGAAAATAGTTAAAAGCAATTCAATTCAAAAGAATAAAATTATGATTTACTATGATTACCACTTTTATGGAATGCACTTGAAATGGTGGTTTGTATGGATAATTACACTCATTTCGATTTTTGCCACACTATACAAGATTCTGGGCCAAAGAACAAAAAAAGATAGTCCGCTTTCTATTATAAAAAAGCGTTTTGGGGCAGGAATAATTCCTCAAGAACAATATTTGAAACATAAATTTATTCCTAAAAAATAGACTGAATATTTAAGAAACACTTTAATGAAAAAAAATTTAATACTTCTAATAGGCTTAATCAATATGAGTAGCGCAAATTCACAAATACTTGAAACAGTGTCAAATGTTGATTTAAACAGATATGCAGGGAAATGGTTTGAGATTTCATCTTTCCCTCAACGCTTTCAAAAAGGTTGCAATTGCACTACGGCAGAATACACTGCTACAGATAAAGGCTACATTATTGTTGAAAACAGATGCAATAAAGATTCAGTAAACGGCAAAAAATCCTACATTAAAGGGAAAGCATTTGTTGAACGAAATTCAGGGAATGCAAAATTGAAGGTTCAATTTTTTTGGCCATTCAGAGGCAAATACTGGATAATTGATTTAGCGGATGATTATAGTTATGCAGTGGTTAGCCATCCAAACAAAAAATATCTTTGGATACTTTCAAGAACACCAACCATGAATGAAATTACCTATCAACAAATAACAAATCGCCTAAAGGAAAAAGGGTTTGACTTAAATAAACTTCAAATAACCAAACAAAATTAAAATGAAAAGAATAATGAAAGGCCTTGTTTATCTTGGCTCAGGTAAAATAGAATTAAAGGATATTCCCACGCCTACAATTTTAAAACCAACGGATGCAATTGTAAAAGTTACCAAAACAACCATTTGCGGAACTGATTTAGGTATTATGCACGGCAAGACACCTACTTGCTTAGCTGGAACTACTTTGGGTCATGAAGGTGTTGGAATTGTTGAGGAAGTAGGTACTGCAATCGTAAACTTTAAAAAAGGCGACCATGTGATTATATCTTGCATCACATCCGATGGCTCTTGCGAATATTGCAAAAAGCAAATGTATTCGCATTGCGAAGATGGTGGCTGGATTTTAGGGCACACAATTAATGGTACACAGGCCGAATATGTAAACATACCTCATGCAGATAATAGCCTTTATCCAATTCCGGAAGGTGCTGATGAAGAAGCCTTGGTGATGTTAAGTGATATTTTACCAACTGGTCATGAAATAGGTGTAATAAATGGAACGGTAAAATTAGGCGATACTATAGCAATTGTTGGGGCTGGGCCGGTTGGAATGTCAGTTTTGTTGACTTCACAATTTTATTCACCTGCAAAAATATATATGATTGATTTAGATAAAAACCGCTTAGCATTAGCGAAAAAATTTGGTGCAACCGATACCATAAACTCGAGTAAAGAAGATGCTGTAAAAAGAATTATGGAAGAAACTAAAGATGGGGTTGATGTAGCAATTGAAGCCGTAGGATTGCCAGCCACCTTTGATATTTGTCAAAATATTCTCCGACCTGGTGGACATCTAGCTAATATTGGCGTACATGGAAGTGTTGTGAATTTGCAAATCCAAAAATTATGGATACAAAACGTTACAATAACTATGGGTTTGGTAAATACTAATACGACTCCCATGCTTTTAAAAACGATTACTTCGGGGAAATTAAATCCTGAAAAATTAATTACGCATCGTTTTAAATTAAGCGAAATAGAGAAGGCTTATGAAGTATTTGGCAATCCTGTAAAAGAACAGGCAATGAAAGTGATTATTTCTACTTAACGATTAATTCTTAAAGTCTATCTGCTCAATAAAAACATAAAGTATACATAAACGAATATATTAGACATAACGAATCTCAATTCTTTATAATCCTTTAAATCAAGCATTTTACAAAGCTTTATAATAACTGATATTTAAAAACATTCGGCATAAAGGCAATTGCAGACAGCAATAAAATAGACCTAATCATTTGCATAGAATTCATTTAGGATAAATAAATCTCGATTCTAGACCTACACTAATAAATTAAATCAACGTTAAAACGCAAAAAAATGAAAATATTAATCGTATTGACCTCTCACAATGAATTGGGAGAAACTGGCAAAAAAACCGGATTTTGGATTGAAGAATTTGCGGCGCCTTATTATGCATTGGCAGATGCCGGTGCTATTATTACTATTGCCTCACCAAAAGGTGGACAACCACCAATCGATCCGATGAGTGAAGCAGATAATGCCCAAACATCATCTACAGAACGCTTTAATAATGATAAGGCATTGTTGAATCAGGTGGCCACTACGCTTAAATTAAGTGATATTGATACCGATGATTACGATGCGGTTTTTTATCCCGGCGGTCATGGCCCATTATGGGATTTGGCAAATGACAAAACCTCTATTCAATTAATTGAAGATTTTTATAACACTCAAAAGCCAATTGCATTTGTTTGTCACGCTCCGGCAGCTTTGCTTAAAGTGAAAGCAAAAAATGGAGATCCCCTTATAAAAGGAAAAAAAGTTACCGGATTTTCGGATACAGAAGAAGAAGCGGTTGGGCTAACCAAAGTGGTTCCTTTTTTATTGGAAGATGAATTGAAAAATCTAGGTTCAATTTATAGTAAAGGAGATGACTGGAGTTCTCATACAGAACATGATGGTTTATTAATCACTGGTCAAAATCCGGCATCCTCAGAAGCTGTGTCAAAATTGCTTTTGAAAGCACTTGAAGGCAAAATTGAAAGCCTACATTCTGTATTTTAATAACCATGAAAGGATATAAAGAAAATATAGAACAAAGAACTTTAGAGAATGATGATTTTCGCAAAGTTCTTTATACGGCTCCTCATCTTCAATTGGTTTTGATGAGTCTGAAAGTTGGAGAAGACATAGGTATGGAAACACATCCCGATAATGATCAATTTTTTCGAATAGAAAGCGGTGAAGGAAAATGTAAAATTGACAATAATGATTATCATATTACCGAGGGTGACGGTATTGTGGTGCCTGCAGGTGCCCAACATAATATAATCAACACAGGCGAAACTGCCTTGAAACTTTATACGATATATGGGCCACCCAACCACCAAGATAGAATAATAAGAGTTACAAAGCAAGACGCGAATCGGAAAGACGAAATATTTGATGGCAAAACGTCTGAATGAAAAGAGCCCATGTTAAAGTTAAGTGTGAGTTCAATTCAAGTAGGTAAGATAAAAATGGTATTTCATGGTTTAAGAAAGAGTCCTTATAGCATTGTAACAGCAATGAGCTAACCAAACTAACGATTTTAATATAAAAATAAATGAAACAAGTTTTATTTGGATTTGTTTAAAAGTTTCAAAGTATCAAGAATTTCTGTTCCAAAGTGAATTTATTGCACTTCTTAAAATGGTTTTCGGTAGAATCTAAATGATGAAAATAATCTTAATCATTATCACAGCTTTAGTATTTATAATAATCATTTCTCAAATATATTTTACCATGGCAAAAACAGAAACACAACCGTATCGAATTCTGAAATCTGAAAACGATTATGAGATACGTCTATACCCTCCCGCAACAATGGCAAGTATTTCTATTAATGTGAATTCGTATAAAGAATTATCCAGTTCCGGATTTAGAAAATTGGCCTCCTATATTTTTGGAGGCAATCAGTCTAATGAGAATATAGCCATGACATCTCCAGTACATATGGATATAAGTGATTCAAAATCAACCATGAGTTTTGTTATGCCTGTTAATTACAATCAAGATAATTTACCAAAACCTAACGATTCATTGATAACGTTAACAACCACGAAGGAAGAATACGTTGCAGCTATTCGGTTTGGTGGATATGCCAATGATGGTGAAATAAAAAAGTATGCAAGCAAATTGGAAATGGCGCTGAAGGCAAATGGAATAGTGTATTTCGGAAACTTTCGCTTTTTAGGATATAATGCACCCTTTCAATTTTGGGCAAGAAAAAATGAAATTATTGTAAATGTTATATGGGATTTGAAATGAAGTCTTCTATTAAATAAATGTAAATTTGAATAAATGTTGGCGGGTTTGGTTTCAATGGCCAATTTCCAAGCTGTATCCCAATTGATTAATTTGGGTTTTAACTCTCTTTCTAAAAGAAATATTCAACAACATACAAGGCCAATAAAACTGCCACTGGCAGAAATAAATTGTCCAGACCCTTTTTGCTGTAATAATCAATTAAAGCTACCAAGCTACTAATAAATATAGCAACCCAAGTGATGTCTTTGCTTTTAAATATATGGGATGAAAGCAATACAATGCAGCAAAGTAAAAATGCAATCGCCCAAAAGGTGAGTGTACGTCCCAGATTTTTATTTAAGCCCTGAAATTTTAAAATAGGATATTTAGAACCAGCAGTACTTGCAATCGGTTCACATAGAGCTAAAATTAAAATCGGTAAGTAAAAGTAAGCATACGATTGTACAACCTGATCCTGCCGACTTTCGCTATAAAACCAAATGAGGTAAACTAAATAAACCACTATTGGGTAAACCAAACAGCCATAAAACCGTCGCCTCACACTCAACACGCTTCTCAAAAGCAGATATTGATTACTAACTACTAAAATTAGTTGAAACAAGCCACATAAAAGCAAAACCCACCAAGGATTATTAAAACAAAGGGGAAGAAAAAGTGCCAGTAATCCGAATCCAGCATGTGCAAGTTTTCGGGTTTGTTCATACTGCTTTTTTAAGGAGCCAAAAACCCATTCAGTAAAGACAAATAAACCTATACCGGCCGCAGTTAACCAAATAAAATTTAAGAAATCAGGCATTTTTTGTTCAACTCCTTTGTAATTATACTCTCAAGGAAGTTTTCAAAGATATTGCATTGTAAAGATTAAATGGTGTTCTGATAACCTGCTTTGTTCAAAAGGATTCAATTTTCAAATCTTAGATTGGATGATCAAGTAGTATTTATTGATAAAGCTTTTTCGTTTCATATTATCTTTTCCGAAATTAATTTTGATTTTTCGCTCAAAAACATACATTTGTTTTTAAGTTCAGTGAAAATATAACCGTTTAAACTTAAAATTTATGCCAAAATCTCAGGGAATCTTCACCATTTTTAGTCCGGATGAATTTATGAGTTATTTGAATCAGTCAACCTTTTTGCGAAATATTACACTCGTTCAAAATCATCATACTTACAAACCCGATTATGCTTCGTTTAAAGGAGATAACGCATTCTCGCTTTTAGAGGGTATGCGCAATTACCATATTAAGTATAATAAGTGGTCAGAAATTGGGCAAAACCTTACCACATTTAAAGATGGAACCATTGCCTTAGGACGTCCAATAAATTCGGCTCCTGCAGGAATAAAAGGTGCCAACGCTACCGGAATTTGCATTGAACACGTTGGTAATTTTGATTTGGGTGGTGATATCATGTCGCCCGAGCATCGCGATTCCATTGTTTTTATAAACGCAGCTCTTTGCAAACGATTTAATTTAAATCCGGATGATAATTCTATAGTTTACCATCATTGGTATGATTTGAAAACAGGCAAACGAACCAATGGCAGCGGAATAACAAAAACCTGTCCGGGAACTAATTTTTTTACCGGAAACACAGTTGAAGCGGCAAAGCAGAATTTTATTCCTTTGGTGGTTGAAAAACTCAATGAACTAAAGAATGGCAACATACAAAGTGCACCGGCAAAAAAGGGTACTGTAATTCCTGAAGTTTTAAGAGTGCGCGAAGCTTCCTCCACCTCAGGCAGCATTTTGCGCACTTTAAATAAAGGCAGCAATATCGAAATTTATTTTGAAATGAATGGCTGGTATAAAATTTCTAAAAACGCCAACGAATGGGTGGCCAAAGACTTTGTAAAATTAGTTTCTTAATACTTTTATTCAAAAATATTCTAATTATGAAAACAGGCTTTTCAAAAATAACAACCTTCGAGTTTTGGGCTAAATTTACGCGCACCGAATATTGGGCTAATCAAAATCGATACATTTTTTTACTTTGTTCCTTACTCACAATTTTTGGAGTAATCTACGTGATTTTGCACGATTCAAACAGCCAAAATGTTAAACGAAACGGAACTAGCCATGAATTAAAAATGTTAAGTCCTGATGTGCTCAAGCAAATTAATTCGATTGTTGAAAACGACCCACAAACTGTTACAAATGAAAGCAGTGGCGCAGAAGATTCAATATTAAAATTTAAGGCAAGCACGGTTGATCAAAACAGTTCTAAAAATGCTAATCAGGTTTCACTGGTTATGGTTAACCGAATTATCGATTGTATCTCCTTTAATTTTCCGGATTGGGACTCCTTGAATCGAGAGGATTTAAGACGTGATATTTCAGGTTTGTCAAAAAACTCAACCGTTACCTATTTGTCATCCGTTAAAATAAGTATTCATTCTTATTTTTGGCTCAATGGTCCATATACTTTACTCGAAATGTTCTTCTGGTCTATATTTGGAGTAATTACCAGTCTGCTCTACTTTGTTACCGAGGCTATTCGAAACAAGGATCCGAAAATTCATTTTGAACCTGATCAAATTCCTTCCCATGTGGCTAAAATATTTTATGCTCCCATTGTCACAATGGTCATTATTTTTTGTTACAACTATGCAACAGGCGATTCTGGCACAGATTTAAGTGTTTCGAAAGTTATTTTGGTAGTTTCCTTTTTACTGGGATTTTATTCTGGCCGTGCCATGGAATTGCTTAATAGAGTTAAGGAAGTTCTATTACCTTATGCCTCAGATAGAGGTTCAATATCGGCCGATCCAACCAAAGACGAACCTGCGAGTAAAAAAATCACCATTAATCTTGAATTGGCCAATAGCGAAATGCCACCGGATACCGATTACGAAACGGTCTTGAACCAATTAGGTACCGCAATGGTTAAATTAATTGATAAATCAACGGCTGCTGAAATAATTTTAACAAAAACAGGCGAAGACCAAGAAGGGTTGTTTGTTGCGTATAAAGTTGTTGGAAATAATTATAAAATCCAAGCTAGTCTTTCTACTGTCGATAATCTTAGTTTTGTTTATGAGGCCGATATCGATTTAAGTAGCACCGATACTTTTGAAATTGCTTTGAAGAAAGATGAAGTGGATGGGTAGGTATAATTTAGGTTTATAAAATAGTTAGGTGCAAGCATAGAATTACCTACATCAAAAAGACATAATTTACAGTTGACCAAAGCCATAATAAATGAATCGAATTAAATAACAAAACTTAAATAGCACAGATGTGGGACACAAATACGCTATGGTTTGTAATTGCAATAGTAAGTATCGTAATATTACTTGGACACATTCTTTTAGGGCACTTTGAGGAAAGAAGTCCGAAATGGAGAAAACTGCTAAAGTATCTCGTGACAGTTTTAGTCATAATTTTAATATCAATTTTATTCGGTAGGATACTTGCGTTAAAAATTCTAGGATTAGCATTTATACCTGTAATTTATATCCATGCGGTGTTGTTACCGAGAAAAGGAATAAAAACGGTTGGACAGATGAACCAAAATCAAAACACTATGGATACAGAGGATGGAGCAACAATATTTTCGGCACTGATAAAGATAAAGTAAAGTTAAAAACAAAAATGCCAGATTCTGGTAGCAGGTTTAAAGCAATGTCGGCTTGATGGTTAGGGAAGTTTCTCCTTCCAATTTAATTTTATGCAAGGTGAAAGTTTGGAGCTCCACATTTACATTGTAAATTTAATAAATAATTTTTGCTCTATTTAATAAATACAATTGGCATATTATAAGTTCATTTGCTTTAAGTCATACTTTATACACTCATTTCGAGTACCTTTGAGTTTCAACCCAAGTTACCTGTTTTAACTTTTAATACCATGATTTCAAAAATTTCTATCATATCCTCAAGCGCTCGAATAGGACGAAACAGTCACAGAGCCGCTTTGTATTTCCAGAATTTTATTCACGAAAATAGCTTGGCAACCTGCGAAATTCTTGATTTGAAATCCTATCAATTCCCGATTTTTGACGAACGATTGCGCTTTCAAAAAAATCCAACTCAATCAGTACTGGAATTTGCTGAAAAAGTTAAAAAGTCAGACGGAATAATAATTGTTACACCCGAATATAATGGCGGCTATCCTGCAAGTCTAAAAAATGCAATTGATTTGCTTTACGACGAATGGTATCGCAAGCCAATTGCAATATCTACAGCATCTGATGGCGATTTTGGTGGAACTCAAGTAATTACCTCCTTACAATTTTCTTTGTGGAAAATAAGATCCTTACCGGTTCCTGCTATGTTTCCAATTCCCCGGGTTCAAGAAGCATTTGATGAAAGCGGAATACCTCAAGACAAAATCAAGTACGACAAAAGAGCCGAACGCTTTATTGGAGAATTACTTTGGTGGATGGAAGCAAAACGAAGAATGGAATCCTAAGTCGTAAGAAGGTAAAGTAGAAGCTAAAGTCTCTTTAAATCTATCGCTCGTTGCGGTCAACAAACGAACGGCTTGTATAACCGGTATAGATTTGTCTTGGGCGACCAATCGGCTGTTTTTGTTCCCGCATTTCACTGCACTGAGCAATCCAGCCTGGTAAACGACCAAGGGCAAATAAAACCGTAAACATTTCGACCGGAAAACCCATGGCTCGATAAATGATTCCTGAATAAAAGTCAACGTTCGGGAATAATTTACGCTCTATAAAGTAAGGATCAGCCAAAGCGGTTTCTTCAAGTTTTTTTGCAATTTCAAGTGTTGGATCGTTTATGCCCAACTTGTTTAAGACATCATCGCAAGCTTTCTTAATGATTTTTGCTCTAGGATCGAAATTTTTATAAACTCGGTGACCAAATCCCATCAAGCGAAAGCTGTCGTTTTTATCCTTTGCTTTTTCAACCCACTTTTCAACGTTACCGCCGTCTTTTTTAATCAATTCAAGCATTTCTATCACTTCTTGATTGGCTCCTCCATGCAGCGGCCCCCATAAGGCGGCAACTCCAGCACCAATAGAAGCGTATAAGTTGGCATGCGATGATCCAACCAACCTCACAGTTGAAGTACTGCAATTTTGTTCGTGATCTGCATGTAAAATTAACAATTTATTCAATGCGTCAACCAAAACCGGATCAATGTCATAATCCTCGGTAACATGCTTAAAAGTCATGTTTAAGAAATTAGAAACATAATCCAATTTGTTTTGAGGATAAATGAACGGATGACCTAAACTCTTTTTGTAAATCATCGAACAAATGGTTGGCATTTTGGCCAGCAGTCTGTAAATGTTTAATAGTTTTTGTTCTTTATTTTGCTCAGGTTCTAAACTCTCAGGATAAAAAGAAGAAAGGGAAGAAATCATGGCAATAAGCTGTCCCATTGGGTGACTGCCAGTTGGCCAAGCTTCAAAAATGTTTTTCATATCCTCATTAACAAGAGTGTGGTGACGAACATTTCTATCAAAATCCTGATATTGGGCAGTGTTTGGAAGTTCCCCGTTAATAAGTAAATAGGCTACTTCCAAGAAGGTAGCCTTTTCAGCGAGTTCTTCAATTGAATAACCACGATGTCTTAAAATTCCAAGTTCACCGTCTAAATAAGTAATATTGCTGGTTGCAGCACCTGTGTTTTTGTAGCCAATATCGAAGGTAATAGCGCCGGTTTTAGCTCTCAAATCTGAGATATCGATAGCGACTTCATTTTCTGATCCTGTGATAATCGGCAACTCAATTTCTTTGCCTTGTAAGCTGATTTTAGCGGTTTCGCTCATTACAAATAGGGTGTTTTTAAAATTGTCACGAAAGTAGTATTTCCCTTTCATTTAATTCAACTAAAAAGGTAAAATTTTATTTGAATCCTCACATTCTGTTCTTTGCTTGACATAAAGGCAAGCCGGTTCGTTTGACAATTGAAATTCAATGATTTTTTATTCTGTAAATGAGTTTTATTAGAGAGATTTTGATTTTAAAGCTTATTTTTTTGCATTTAAACAAGAATTGCAACCAACTTGGTAAGAATAAATGTGTTATATTATTGTTTTTAAAAATGGCAAATGATTGTTTAAGTTCAACCAAAGAGTTAAAAGAAATGACTTAGCTAAAGTCTTGAATCGTGCATCAACCGTCATTGAATAAACTAATTGGCAAAGAAATATTTAAATCTGGCCTCCTTGTTTCCTTTTTTGATTACTCAAATATTTTGTCTCAAAAAATTATTCTAGAAACAAAATGAACCTATAATAAAATTGAAAATCCATAAGGTGTTTTGGCCTCCAAAATATTTAAACTTAATCAGGAAAGTTTTTAACCAAGTATACGAATAACGCTTAATGGGAGGCTTTTAAAGATATCTTAAAAAGAATTTTGCTTGTTTCTTATCAACAAAACCAAATCTTCGTTTGAACCTATGCAATAAATTTGGGTATTTTGCAAAAAAAATTAAGGTTTTGAATAAAGCACAACTTATCGAACAAATTAAACAAAAGGCATCTTTTTTGTGTGTAGGTCTTGATACGGAATTGGCCAAAATACCCAAGCATTTATTAAGTGAATCGGATCCGGTGTTTGTCTTTAACAAGGCCATTGTTGAAGCAACTGCCCCTTACTGTGTATCTTATAAAATAAATTTGGCTTTTTATGAACAGTATGGTCGCAGTGGTTGGGAAAGTATGGAAAAAACACTCCAAATTATTCCTAGCAACTGTTTTGTAATTGCTGATGCTAAGCGCGGTGATATTGGAAACACTAGTACTATGTATGCAAAAGCGTTTTTCGAAACCTATAACTACGATGCCATTACCGTGTCGCCCTATATGGGTAAAGATTCGGTGAGTCCGTTTTTGGAATATAAGGATAAATTTACCATTGTTTTGGGTTTGACAAGCAATTCTGGCAGCGAAGATTTTCAGATGCTTAGCACAGCTTCCGGTAAGGTTTATGAAAATGTTTTAACGAAAACAGCAGCTTGGGGAACTCCTGATAATTTAATGTTTGTAATTGGTGCCACAAAGGCCGAAAAATTTGCAGAGATTAGAAAACTGCTACCCGAACATTTTTTGTTAGTTCCGGGTGTTGGAGCACAAGGTGGCGATTTGGAAGGCGTTTCAAATTTTGGTATGAATAAAGATTGCGGTCTATTGGTTAATTCGTCTCGAGGAATTATTTACGCATCTTCAGGCCTCGATTTTGCAGAAGCTGCTTACCATGAAGCTAAAAACATTCAATCACAAATGAAAGGTTTTTTAGAAAATCATCATATAATTTAAATCAGTATCATTACAAATTTTTAGGAATCGTTTTAGAATTTTATATTCTGTTTTTATTTTGGTTTTTGTAGCCAGACATCTAAAGTTTGCAATTAAATGCAAACCAAGATGCAAGAGAAACTTATTCATTTTATTTGGCAAAATTTATTGTTTGAAACCAACCTTCTTCAGGCTGTGGATGGCGAATCTGTGCAGATTATTCAGCGCGGTACTCTAAACTCACATGCCGGTCCGGATTTTAATAATGCGAAGATAAAAATTGATCAAACCATTTGGGCTGGTAATATAGAAATTCATATTAAGTCGAGCGATTGGAACCTACATGGGCATACCCGTGATAAAATGTACGATTCCACAATTCTACATGTTTGTTGGGAGTATGATTTGCCAATTCTTCGAACCGATAATTCGCGTATTTGTTGTTTGGAATTGAAGAATAGAATTAATTTTAACTTACTCGCTAAATACGAATCGCTAATGCATTCGGCCAACGAAATTCCTTGTAGTTCAATGCTTCACACCATTGATGAATTTACATGGATGCTATTGCAAGAACAACTTTTGGCTGAAAGGATGCAACAAAAATCTGAATTAATTAACGATTCTCTTTTTAAGTCAAAGTTCGATTGGCAGGAAGTGTTTTATAAGTTTATGGCAAAAAATTTTGGACTCAAAATAAATACACAGCCATTTGAAAATCTGGCAAATCTGCTTTCTCTGAAATTGCTTTCTAGGCATAAAGACAGTGTTTTGCAAACCGAGTCACTTATATTTGGTGTTGCTGGTTTCCTAGATGAAGAGCCAAAAGATGATTACAACGCCAAGCTATTTAAGGAGTTTAAGTTTTTAAAACATAAATACGATTTGCAAAGCATGGATAAAACTCAGTGGAAATTTATGCGATTAATGCCGGCTAATTTCCCAACCTTGCGATTAGCTCAATTTGCAGCACTTATTCACCAATCGAATAATTTATTCTCAAAATTAATGAAAAGTACAGATTTAGAGGAAATTAGATTGCTTTTGAACGCCGTTCCCGGAACGTATTGGAATACCCATTATCAATTCGGCCACCATTCAGTTTTTATGGTTAAGAAACCCGGAGCCTTTCATGTAAATAATATTATCGTTAATACTATAGTTCCCTTCAAATTCGCTTATAGTAAACACAAAGACAACGATGAAATGAGACAAAATACGCTCGATTTACTCGAAAAAATGAAACCGGAAAGCAATACTATTATCAAAAATTGGGAAAATTTAGGCGTAAAAGCAAAAAATTCTTTACAATCGCAGGCATTATTGCAATTAAAAAACGAATATTGTAGTTATAAAAAGTGTTTGGACTGCAACATAGGTTTTAAATTATTAAAAAATGAAGCACATTAAAACCATAAAACTCTTCTTAGAACAACAAGCTTTTGGTGTTTGCACTTGGCTTGGAGCAAAAATGGGTATTAAAACCGAGCGTATACGGCTTTATTTTCTTTATCTAACCTTCGGTACCTTGGGTTCTTCAATTATTGTTTATTTATTGATGGCATTTTGGCTGAATATAAAAAATTATGTTCAAGAAGGCAAACGAACAACCTGGGATTCATAAAATATTGCGTTCTGCTTAATCCCTCTAATGTGTTAAAGAATTCGCCCTAAGGTTCATAAAAAATTTATTCTCGTTTTACAGCTTCTGGATCCCATTTAATATGCCGCTCTTTTTTAGAAGGGTAAATATCATCAATGGTTACCATAATTCCGGTTTCTTCAACATAACCAAAATAATCATTAATAGCCGTTCCGAAAGTACGCATTGTTGGACTTAAATTCATGTAGCTGTTAATTAATGGTGGAATGTTTTCACCCAATTCTCGCACTCTTTTGTTAAGAATATGATGACCTTCTTTGTATGGTAAACCTTTTATCTTAGCCAAAAACTCCGAAGTATCATGTTCTAGTTGCAGCTCCTTAGTAAGAATAAGGAGTTTTTCGGGATCCGGAAAATAACAATGCATAAAGGTAAGAATATAATCGCGAGCAAGGGTGTTAAAGTGAGTGTACATGGTTACTTTTCCGAAAAAATATTTCATGTCTTTGAATAAAATGGTTAAAGCACCTAAACCGTCCCAAAGGTTATCCAAACTAAATAGTCCTTTTCTGTTTTCTATGCTAGGCTGATACATTATCTGCACAAAACTTCTGCCAAGTTCGATGGTGTATGGAAAAAAATCGTTCCTTAGTTTTTCGCTGTATCCAACAATTTCAGAGGTACTTAAGTGGTATTTTCCTTCAGAATCAATAGCATCTGGTACACGAATAAAACGATATCCTCCTACAATTTCCTTATCCTCCGGACTCCAAACAATTAGCTGTTTATAAGCGAAATTTCCTAAATCATAATCATCAATATCTTTTGATTTACCAGTTCCACCTCCAGCTTTTCGAAAGGCTTCTTCGCGCAATCGTCCTATCTCGTCCATTAATGCTGGCGCTGAGTTACCATCGAAAATGTAAATTTCCCGGTTACTGCTGTTGGTAGGTCTGATAAAGCGTTCGCGGCTTAGTTCCGCTTGTATCAGTTGCCGGTCGATTCGTTCAATTATCGGTTGCATAGCTAAGGTCACAAACTTACAGGATTTAGGTTATGCAATCAACGCGAATACCTTCCAAATTTTTTTTTATATATGTTTCAAGCAATTTATGCCCAATGCCTTGATTTATTAGTTGTAACCTCATGCGAATTTATCTAAATTTAGCTTTTAAGAACGTGCTTCTATAAATTTGTTGAAATCAGCATGAGGATTTTTATCAATTTGATACACAAATTCCTTTAAAATTTGAGCCCATTCTTTTTGTGAATATTGTTTAGAAAGTGTTTCAGGTAAAATAGGTTTGCCAAACACTAATTCTATTTTTTTTCCTTTTTGTTTAAACATTTCATCAGCAAGATAAAACATTTCAACATTAGCCTTAACCCCAAGTTTTGTTCTAAATTTTGATAGATTGTAAAACCAGCTGCTATTGCGAGCTCTAATAAATACAGGCACAATTTGGTGATTGTATTTTTGTGCTTTGCTAATAAAACTTTTACTCCAAGGTAAATCGGTTATTTTATTACCAATTTTCCGGCTGCAAAGTCCTGCTGGGAATATAAGTACTGCTTTATCTGAAGCATAAAGCTTATCAATCATTTCAAGATTAGATTTAGCGTTGCCACCAAGTTTATTAACAGGGACAAAAACTTCTTCAAAACTTGGAAGATTGGTTAAGATATCATTCACAATAAATTTAACATCACGCCGCATTTCGCCAACAACTTTTATCAAAATTAAACCATCTAAGCCGCCCAAAGGGTGGTTGGAAGCAATAATTACCGGGCCGCTTTTAGGGATATTTTCTAATCCTGAAAAGGAAACTTTAACACCCATCTCATTCAGAATCAAATTTACAAATTCTATGCCTTTGGCATCTCCCCGCATATTTATAATTCGATTCATTTCATCTTGATGAATCACATTTTTGATATAACGTATCACAAAACTTGGAAGCCAATTGTATAGCTTTGGATTTCGGTTTTTGAATACCTTGTCAATATCTATGTCCTCAAATGGCTTTTCAGAATCCATGTTGGCAAACCTAAAGAATTTTTGTGGAAATGAAGGATGATTCCCTTCTTATCTTTTGAAATTTCAAGAATCAGAAATTTGACAATCTAGTTATTAGAGTTGTGAATGCCTTTAGCGTTGAAGGTGCAATATAAAGATTTGAGAATCATGAGACTTTTTTCTGATTGTTGTTAGTTAGGAGTCAGCAAATAAAAATCCGTTATTTTTGAAGAATCTTTCTGAATATTAATCAAATTAATAAATTTATAAAAATGAATCCCATTCTTAGAAACGTTTTAGCAATTTTGGCAGGCGCTATTGTTGGAAGCGTAGTAAACGTGTCCATTATCATGGTAAGTGAATCCATCATTCCACCACCCAATGGAGCCGATGTAACTACTATGGAAGGTTTAAAGAGGTCTATGCATTTATTTGAAACCAAACATTTTGTTTTTCCTTTTCTTGCGCATGCACTTGGTACCTTTGTCGGAGCTTTTGTTGCTGCAAAAATTGCTGCAAACCATAAATTAAAAATTGCTTTATCTATCGGCTTATTTTTTATGATTGGCGGAATTACCAACGTTTTCATGTTACCCTCACCTTTGTGGTTTAGTATTTTAGATATTACATTGGCCTACATTCCAATGGCATTTATTGCAGGAAAATTAATTGTTAAGAATCAAACTAAGTAAGTTTTGTATTTTGGCGTTTGAATTAGGTGTTTGCCATAAATATTTCGTCCTTAATACTAATTGTATTTAATAAATAGCCCAAAGCTATTTATTAAATTTACAATGGTTAATGCCGATAAAACAAAACAATTGTTCACAGGCCAGAAGATTAAAATTGGACTTTCTATTTTGTTAAATCGGTAAAACTGGCTAGAATCGAATTATTTTTAAATTAGAAGCATTGCTTTTAAAGCAGAATGGAAGCTAGTGTTGTAGTAATTTGTAGTAATTTAAGTATTAATTTATTGATAATTATACTATTGTTTGATTTTTAATAGGCCTAATTAGGTTTTTACAAACGGAATAAGCTCCCTGTGATTTAAATCATCGAGCAATTAATAGCCGTTATTCTTTAGGGATTCCGGTTCTGAATTCATGATTCAATTTTAACAGTCCCTAAAAAAAACAATACAATGAACGATTTTTTTAAAATTGATCGTTTAATTTCGAGCGTCCATGCCCCACATCATCTTATTGCGCAAGGCATCCAAATAGTTTTCGTCACTTAAGCGAATAAGGTTAAACGTGAAATCAGCCTTTTTAACCGCAATTTGAGTTCCTTTTTTTATCGAACAGTTTCGGCTATCAATACTTATTAAATAACTTTTAACACGACCTTCTATTTCGAACGAAAGCACCGTATTGTCTGGAATTACCACGGGTCGCACACTTAAATTATGCGGCGCTATAGGAGTAATGGCAAAACTTGCCGATTGAGGTATTAAAATTGGTCCACCACAACTCAACGAATACGCCGAAGAACCTGTTGGAGTTGCAACGATAAGCCCATCAGCCCAATACGTATTCATAAATTCGCCATTTAAGTAAGTATGCACCGTAATCATGCTGGTACTGTCTTTTTTATGAATTACAAAATCATTTAGAGCATAGGCAAAACCTCCAAATAACTCTTGATCAGCTTCGAGTTTTAGAATGGTTCTTTTGTCGATATGATACGATTTTTTGCTCAATTCATCTACAACTTTTACAACGTCATTTGGGTTTGAGGTTGCCAAATATCCCAAGCGACCTGTATTAAATCCAAGTACTGGGATTCCTGTTTCTCTCACAATGGTAAGTGTGTCGAGCATGGTACCGTCGCCTCCTATACAAAGGAGATAATCGATTTTAGATTGTAAGATTTCACCGGTTAAAAAAACATCGTATTTTTCTTCAATGGATATCTTACTTTCTGCTAGTGACTTGTGCAAATTGTCGTGAAAAAAAACATTATGATCATTTTTTGCGAGATAGTTTACGAGATTTTGCAAACATTCAACCGCAGCTTTATTGCGCAATACCCTAGCGTAAATTCCAATATTCATACCTTAATTGATGATTTTTTTGCGTTAATAAAATATAATCTATCTAGTTTGACTCTCATGTTTATTCGGTTAAAAAGGTTTCTTAAAATGCAGGTTAAAATTTTTATCACCCAATCGATTTAAAGAATATTCAAATCTCAATAATTTGTCATTCAAAAACAAAATATCTATGCCAGCGCCATATCCAATTAGATCAGTTTTAATTAAGGTGTTTCTTTCATTATATATTGAGTTATCCCACTGTTCATTAAATGCTTTACCCCAGTCGCAGTATGTATTTAAATAAATGCCAACCGGTAAAGTATAGCGTTGTTTTTTAATTTTTAAAGGTGTTCTCAACATATATTGATGCAATAAAGCATATCGAAGATTTGCCTTCGCTAAGGCAAATGCATGTCCATCAATCACATACTGTTCATAGCCTCTAACATAATCATCGTATCCAAATGCCTTAAAGTTGTTGTAAGGAATAAATGGCAATGGTTGATTGGTGAGCGATAATTTTACAAAACCTGAGAGATACAGCCGTTTTTTAATTTCCTTGTAAACACCTCCTTCAACCGTTTCTTTTACCAATTCAATAGCTGATGTGTCGCCTTTTAAGGAGCCTAAACTTACCGTATTCTTGAAATAAATTCCGGTAAGGGGGTAATATTTATTATCTCGCTTTTCGAAATTAAAAATGTGTCGGATGTAAAATTCACGTTGTTTATGTTTGCCTAGTAAAAAGTATGGATTAACGTCTCGTGAATGAATTGTATCATCAATTTTTACTTGATTGTATAATATTGACCAACTTTCGGAACTAAAATTTGAACGACGAGTTGTCAAAGCCGCCATATTCTCAAATCTTTGAATCAAAGTTTTTTCGAAATTCTTGTAAAATTGAAGTTTGTTGTTCTGGGTAAGATACCAGATCTCCTTGTTTTGTTTAAACGATGTAGAAACATCTAAACCATATTTTCCCGATTTATCTAAAAATGGTAAGGTGTATTCTATGCCATAATCTCGTGTGTAACCATTGATAAACCTAAGTTTTATGGTTTCATTTCGCCCTCTAAAATTATACCAATTATAACGTAATCCATAGTTAGTTCGGGTAATATCATAATTCTTTTGCGACCATTGGTTGTAATTTCTATCGGCCAACACAAATATTGGAATGGGCCAATGATACCATTTTTCGCGAACCTTAACTGTAATAGCTACGTGTTTAGATTCAAATTCAGCCCATTTTACATCAACTGTTATGAATAAATTGGTATTCATTAGTAAATTATGGCTATTTATAGCCATTTTATCTAAATCAGCCGATTCATAAATGGAGTCGAATTTAAATAGTAATTCTCGCTCCAATACAAATTTTTCGGAATGCAAATTGCCTTCAATAACGATGCTGTCAATAATTACATAATGATTTTTTTGTTGAGCTTTAATCGATAAATTGCCAAAAACCAAAACAATAAGCAAAGTGCAATAGGCTCTAACTAAAGAAAAGTATTTAAAGGATTTTGATGGCACTGCTTTTGTTAAAACTCCATATATTTTAAAAGCGACTGGTAACGATTTTCAAAATCAGATTCATTTTGTTTGTCGTAAAATGAAGCGAAAATATTAAATCCATAACGCTGTAATGTAGCAATAATGCGCTCAGAGTATGTTGTGTTTAACTTAAGACTAACATGAATATTCTGATTTTCAGGTAGCGTAAAAATAGAAACACCCAATATTTTTGCATCATTGCTTTCTATGATTCGGGAAAGTTCGTTTAAAGAGTAATTTTTTGAAGGCATCTCAAGGCAAATTATACAACCTTCAGCTTTGTTTGAATAGCTATTTGACAAAAAATTTAAAACACGATGCGGCGAAATAATGCCTGAAAATTGTTGGTCATTGTCAACAATTGCTAAACAAGAAGCACCAAATTCTCCGAATCGATTAACGGCTTCTTCAAAATAATAGTTTTCGTTAACAATCCAAGCGGGTTGTTGCACCATACATTCGGCTATTGACAATTCTGAAAATTCATCGGCAATCGCAAAGGATTCAATAAAGCCAAGCATTTTGTCTCCTTCAACAACCGGCAATGCAGCTAATTTGTATGCCAAAAGAGTTTCTAATGCAAATTCGATGGTGTCAGTCGATTTTAAGGGAAATAACGAAGGTTCAATGAGGTTCTTGATCTGCACCATGGTTTCTATCTTTGCAAAATAAAGGCTTTTAACCAATTATTTAAAATTTCTGTTCCGTATTGTGTTAAAATTGCCTCCGGGTGAAACTGAATTCCCCAGATTGGCAAACTTTGATGCGCTATTGCCATAATAAGTTTATCATCCATGCTAGTGGCTGTAATTAACAACGGATTTTTTGGTGTAAAAGTATTTACCAACGAATGGTATCTGCAAACATCGAACCGTTCTGGCAATCCATTCCACATAATATGTTGCGCGGTTTGAATCGTAGAAACCTTGCCATGCATAGGATAGGGGGCTTTAATCAAGTGGCCCCCAAAAAAAGTTCCCAGTGCCTGATGACCTAAACAAATGCCCAAAAATGGTACTTTTTTATGCCAGCGTTCTATTAAAGGCATTAAGATTCCCGATGTTTCGGGAATCCCTGGTCCAGGACATAACACAATGCCTGAAAACTTGATATTTTCAATCTCTTCCAAGGTTTTTTCATCATTGCGTATAACCAACAATTCTTGCCCAAGCTGTTTAAAATAATCGCAAAGATTAAAGGTAAAAGAATCGTAATTGTCGAAAATGAGCAGCAAAAGAGTTAAACTATAATATTGCAAAGGTAAAGGCAAAAGATGGTTAGCCGGGCATCAATGTTTTTTTTCAATCAAATCAAAATGAGCTTTGCTTATCCTTACAAATTGATCTTCTGCCGAGTATTTGAATTGTTTTTCAGTAGCTTAGACTTATCCGAAAATAATTGAAGAAACTATTTAAAAAAAAAATTCTAAACCAGCTGCTTATATTCAATAAATTTTAATCTTAGTTTAAAGTAGAATAGCTTTAATGACTGCCACCGCTTAAGGAGAAGAATTTTAAAGTTGGTTTTTATTATGCCCTTTTTTGGTAGCTATACCGGCTATTTTAAAAGTAAAAGAAAGTCTTTCGCTGTAATTGTGATTTCAAGTGAAACAAAGATTTGGATTATCGCCACCCACGAGCACCATCACCAATCAAATCTGAATTAAAATATAATTTATTGTGTTAAATCAAGTGGATGCTGCCATCTCCAAAATATTTTATCGTAACAAATCGTGGTGAATGTTTACAATCACTTTGTGCCTTATTGCGGAATTGCCTAATTTTGGCACGTTATTTGGATTAAATTTAATCCAACCAAAATTTCGTTAAACGCAAACCAATTTTGAACCTTCGTTTTCAATATATCTCAAAAATTAAATTCATAGCTATTGTTGCTTTAACCTTGATAATGAGTTCTTCCACACCTTCAGCCGATATCTTTAAGGAAGTTGAAAATGCAATCAGTCTTGGAAATGCAAAAATGATGGTGAGTTATCTTAATACCAGTATCGAACTTGAAACTCCGAGTTCAAAAGGCATTTATAGTCGTAGCCAAGCAGAGTTAATAATCGATAAATTTTTCCAAAAGTACCCGCCTATTTCTTTTACCATCGGTCAAAAGGGAAATAGTTCCGGAGGTTCTAGATTTGCAGTGGGCAACTATGTAAGCACGCGTGAACGAACTTTTCGAGTTACCCTTTTTATCAAAAAATCAGGAACCGATTATCTAATTCAAGAAATTAAATTTGAATAATGAATTTTTCTTCACCAGAAATTAACGATTTTATTAAAAGGAGCCTTCAAGAGGATATAGGCTCAGGCGATCATACCAGTTTAGCTTCTATTACCAAAGGAAAACAAGGTAAGGCCAGACTTATTTTTAAAGAAAACGGAATTGTTGCCGGATTAGATTTGGCTTTACAAATTATGAAAACGGTAGATGAAAACTTACAAGTGGAGTTTTTTAAAAAAGACGGTGATTTTGTAAATTATGGAGATATTGGATTTTATGTTGACGGTAGTGTTCACAGTATTCTTGCTTCCGAACGATTGCTCCTCAATTGCATGCAGCGCTTGAGCGGAATTGCCACTCAAACCCATAAAATTGTTGAAAGGGTTGCTGGAACAGGTGTCAAGATATTAGATACACGCAAAACTACACCCGGACTCCGTTTGTTGGAGAAATGGGCCGTTAAAATTGGCGGCGGATACAACCATCGATTTGGTTTATACGATATGATTTTGTTAAAAGATAATCATGTTGACTATGCCGGTGGAATTAACGTTGCCGTAAATAATTCGGTAAACTATCTAAAAACAAATAACTTACAACTTGATATTGAAGTTGAAACTCGAAACTTAGATGAAGTAAAGGAAGCTCTTGCCTTGCCGAATGTTAAAAGGATAATGTTTGATAATTTTAGTCCTAATACCATGAAACAAGCCGTTTTGTTGGTCAATAAACAAAAAGATACAGAAGCTTCAGGCGGAATTACCCTTGAAAATATTCGGGAATATGCCGAAACCGGCGTTGATTATATTTCAGTAGGAGCCTTAACTCATTCAGTTAAAAGCCTGGATATGAGTTTGAAAGAGTTTTAACCGACTTTAGGAATAATGATTTGAAAGTATTCTTCCATTCTAGAACAAAATCTATTAAACCATTTTAAAAGCGATATTCTTTAAGACAGTAAAGTCTTAAGCAAATCAAAAAAGATATTCTTGCTAAAAAATTTGTTTGATTTGGGCGTTACCCTTTGGGTCGGTGCTTTTGCTCTTATCTTTTTTTTCGTGCCTCAAAAAAAGGATAACCGCTTCAGCGCCTAACGCACGCGATACCCAAATATAAAGCCAAATTAAGAAGGCCAAATTTATCAAAAGAAGATTCAAATAATCAAACTTTTTGATTTACACCGTTCACGTATTCAATATCGTTTTTTGCAAAAGCTATTTAACTACAATGTCGGTATTTTAAAAGTTGGTTTAATCCCGATTTAGAAATACCTGATAAGGTTTTATATTTGCACCAATTCTTGAAAAGGCATTCGACCAGACCTGTAATAATGAATATAAATTGCTGCTCAAATTGTTATCAATTCGTCAAAGAATTAATTCTCAAATCTTAATCGAATCTGAAATTTCTATTGCTTATTTTTGGATTAATCTTTATGACGACTTAAAAATAAGTGCAGTCGTAATTTTAAGGACTTTAATCTCAAGTCAGAAATTTCTTAATTTTGTATAAATTGAAATACATTTTCAGAAGCAAATAGGAACGTTCTATTGCAGATTTAACGAAGAATATCGATTATGTAAAATAGATAGTCCAATTTCAATTTTATGGCCTGTGAACTAGTATTTTGTGATATCGACATTTACAATTGGTATAACTTAAACTTTAATGGCGTAACCTTTGCTAAATTCAGTTCGTCTAAACTATATTTGTAAACCTAGTAACTCAAAGCTTGAAATCGCTCTTTTTTAGAATTATTATCGCATTTCTTCTGTTTTTAAACGGTAAAAACCTTTATGCTCAATGTTCTGCCGATTTTAAAGTATTAAATAAAGCTTGCAATGGTTCTGTAGTATCCTTCGCGGCCAATGATACCAGCAGCTCTTTAAAGTTCTATTGGAATTTTGGCGATAAATTTTCAGGCTTTGGTAACGTAGATAGTATTGAAAAACCAGTGCATCTTTTTTCTTCTAACGGAACATTTACCGTTACCCTTATTGTTAATGATACCAATGGCTGTAAGGATACTGTTTACAAAACACTGCGCGTTTATGATAAGCCTTTGGCTAATTTTAGCTACAATAATGCTTGTTATAATTTGTTAACGGCCTTTTCTGATGCTTCAAAATCAGATACAGGTGACATAATCTCTAGCTGGAATTGGAATTTGGGCAATACTACAAATTCCAGTCTAAAGAATCCAAGTACCGTTTATTCCGCTCCCGGAGCGTTTCAAGTTAGCCTTATTGTAACCGCAGGTTCCGGTTGTAAAGATACCATTATTAAATCCTTAATGGTTTTTAAGAAACCAACCGCAAACAGTAATTTAAAAACCGCTTGTCAAAATGGTCAAATTAATTTTGTAGCAGATACAATCAAACAAGCACTTTCCTTCCTTTGGGATTTTGGTGACAGTTCCTTTTTTTCTGTTAGAAATGCTTCGCATGTATATGCAAAAAGTGGCTTCTATTCTCCCTTGCTTGAAGTTGATTTTGGGTCAGTAAAATGTATAATAAAGTTGGACAGTGTTTACATTACGCCTCCCCCGGACGCAAAATTTACAGTCAATAAGGATACTCAATGTTTTAATCAAAATTTGGTATGTATCAAGCTAAATAATTCAAAACAAAAATTAAAGTTACGAACACTTGTATTTGATGATGGTTCTTTTGACGATACAACCCCGTTGAAGGATAGTTTAATCTGTCACAAATACAGGGATACCAAAGGAGGGGACTATTTTTTAACTTTGGATTTAATTGATTCAAATAATTGTATTTCGTCTTATACAGCCACAAAACCAGTCGTAATTTACCCATTGCTAGAAGCTGATTATGCCTTTACAGGAGGTTTGGGCTGTTTTAAAACTTTAGCAAGGTTTATCAATCAGTCAAATTTATCGCCCCCGGCTATAACCAAGTTTGTTTGGGATTTTGGCGATGGTTCAAAAGACAGTATTAATTGGACAAACGTAAACCATACCTATACCAAAGATGGTACGTTTAGAAGCTCTTTGTGGATATTGGATAAATTTGGTTGCTTCGATTTTAAAATTTCTACGAATAGTATTCGAAACACGAATTATCCTGTTGACGCCCATTTGGATTCAAGTAGCGGAATTTGCAGAACAAACAATTTATTTTTCTTTAAGCAAACCCCAATTTCAGGGGCACGTATTGTCTGGAATTTTATTTATCCGGATAGTTCCAATAGTTTTTCACCTCAATATAGTTTTCGAAATGCAGCCATTCATTTTACTCGGGTTACCATTTCCAAAAATGGCTGTGATTCGAGTATCGTCTTAGATTCAATTATTGTTCATGGCCCTCATGCCAGCATTGGAAATATAACCAATCGCTATCAATGTCAAATAAAAGATACGGTTTATTTTACCAATGCAACCTATGCATTTAGAAACAAAAGTTTAAGTGTTTTTTGGGATGCAGGTGATGTTTTTGGCCCAAATTGCACAAGCAGTACCAAGGATTCGCTCAACCTAAATAAAAATTGTAATTACTCGCGTGACTCCTTGTTTTTTAAACACAAATACCAAAAAGGAAAGGAAAACTGCTATTATGTTAAACTAGTTGTAAAAGATACAATTATAGGTTGTTCCGATAGTATTTATGAAGCAATACCCCTGATGGCGCCGCAAGCTAAAGGTTTGTTTACTCCTTCGGCTAGTTCAGCATGCCCGGGTCCGCAATATTACAAGGCACTAACTTTCGACATAAATCAATCGCAACCTTACTGTTTAAAGTACTCTTGGTGGGTAATGTGGGATTCTCTTGCCGCCGTGCGAAGCGGAAATTTCGACTTAAGCTGGAATTACCTTTCACGTTACAATTTGTATGATTATTATCCTCGAGCAGGCGATTCTAATGGAAAAGTTACTGTTGGATTAATTGTAGAAAACGGTTTAGATACCAATGGCAAAGTTTGCCGAGATACAGGGTGGTTTCATAACATTATTCAAGTTATTCGTTTAAATCCGATTTTTGTTAGCAACTACAACCCTGGAAAATATTATTGTCCAAATTCCAGCATTCGGTTCTTTCCAATAGATTCAAATCAAACCGCCGGAACTCGGTTTGTTTGGAGTTTTGGTGATGGACAGTCTCTCAACACAACTAGTCAAAAATCTGTTTTACATACCTTCAAAAAAGGAGGAAAGTATCGAGTTCGTCTCTCAGTTTTTGGTACTAATGGTTGCCAAGGCGATACCATTTTGTGGTTAAATATTGGCGTTGCTAAAAGTTTCGCCGTTTCCTCAGTATTGAATTGTATTGGCGATTCAACACAATTGGTTCAGTATAACCGATATTACGATACGGTTTCGGCAGGCTTCAATTTCTGGAGTGATCCTTTACGCACTGCCGCAGGTAAAGAGCAGGTATTGTATGATTTAGGAAATGGAAATGGGTTTCAAGACATTGGGCCAAATCCCAAAATAAGTTATCCATATCCTGGTGCTTACCCAATTTCTATGGCAGTTAGGGATAGTGTAGGTTGTTGGGATACTATATTATCATACTACACCTTGAGATATTCAGGAATTTACGCCGGATTTTCACTGCCTGCCGATTCTATCTTGTGTGCTCAAACCCTCGATTTGAAATCGGCCGCAACTACTGTTGATTCTACCGTTATGAAAGGTTTGGCAGGCGACTTCATCAAAAGTTATACTTGGGATTTCGGTTCTAAGTACGCCAAAAGTTTTATTGCCAATCCCCGTCGATACTTTGCAATTGGTGATTATACCATAAAACTTAAGGTTGAAAATTCATCAGGATGCAAGGACTCTAGTATCAAAAATTTGGTTCTAATTGGGCCAAAGGCCAAGTTCGATTTTATTGGAGATTCGATTGGATGTGAACCATTAATCATTACCTTTAAAAACCTAAGCAGCAATGCAACAGACTATATCTGGCAATTTAACGATAAAAGTAAAAATGCTTTTGGAACCGATCAAGATACAAATATTCGGTTTCAGTATAAAGGACAAGGTGTGTTTTATCCTCAGCTTATTGCACGTGGTTTATTTACTAAAAACGGAATCAGTCAGGTTTGCGATGATATTTACCCTGATACAAGTTTATCTTTTAAACGCAGTGTAACCGTTTGGGAACTTCCAAAACCTGATTTTACTTGGAAAACAGATTGTTCAAACTCAACCACTTCATTTGTCAACCGAAGCACAATTTTAACCGGAAGTATCGTTTCTTTAAATTGGGACTTTGGCGATGGAGCAACGTCAAGTAGCACAAATCCTATGCATACTTATGCCGACACCGGATATTACAGAATTGTTCTACGTGCTTTAAGCGATCATGGCTGCGAAGACTCAATCGTAAAAACGGTTGTTGTTTCGGTTCGTCCATTTGCAAATTTTAGTTTCAATCAAGTTTGTGAAGGGACTATGAGTCTTTTCAAAGATTCGAGCATCGCATTTAATGATAAAATTTACCTCTGGAATTGGGATTTTGGCGATGCCACAGGTTCTAGATTAAAAAATCCCGGTAAACTATATGCAAAAGATACCGTTTTTGCAATTAAATTAAAGGTTACCAATGTGGCAGGTTGTTCAGATAGCATCGTAAAATTCACGACAATTTATAGCAAACCAAAACCATCCTTTGCATTTACAACAGTTTGTGACCAAAGTGTTATGAGTTTTGTGAATACTTCTTCTAGTAAACAAACAATTAACCAAAGGCTTTGGGAATTTGGCGATGGCGATACGGCTAGCAGCCGGAATTCAAGTCATATGTATGCTTTGCCCGGAACCTATACCATAAAGTTATTTTTATCAACTATTTGGGGTTGTAAGGATTCAATTTTAAAAACATTTCCTGTTTATCCTAACCCAATTGCACGTATCCAAATCAATCAAAAACAACAGTGTTTTCGTTATCATAATTTTGTGTTTACGGATTCTAGTAAAATTCTTAGTGGAAGCACAATGTCTAATTGGAATTTTGGAGATGGGAGAACAGATACTTTCCGTAGCCTAAATTATCGATACTCAAACTACGGTGCTTATAAAATTCAACTTATTTGTGTCTCCGATTTCAATTGTCGTGATACAGCTTATGATTCGGTTCAGGTTTTTACAATGCCTCAAGCAAAATTTTCAATTGACAAGCAAACTCAATGTTTCAGAGATAATTTATTTATATTTACCGAAACAGGGTTCATTCAAGTTGGATCCTATTCAAGGATTTGGGAATTTGGTGATGCAAGTGGCGCAATTAATAATCCTGCAACCCATTCTTACGGCGATACTGGTATCTTTCGGCCTACTTTAATCTTAACTTCGAATTTTGGATGTAAAGATACGCTTCGTTCAAGTGTGCAACTCTGGCCCATGCCGGTTTCAAGTTTTACCATAAATGATTCAGGTCAATGTTTAAATAATAATTCGTATTTATTTACCAATACAAGCAAAATTGCTTGGGGAAATTTAAGTTATAACTGGACTTTAGGGGATGGGAATGGAAGTATTAGTAATAGCACGCTTTTGCATTCTTACTTAAAAGATACCACCTATTCGATAAAACTGACCGTTACAAGCTCAATGGGGTGTTTGGACAGTATCCGCAGACTAGTCATTGTGCACTCTATGCCGAAGTTGAGTTTTACAATTGCAGATTCTTTACAGTGCTTAAGAGGAAACAAATTTGATTTTACCAATGCTAGCCGAATAGCAAAAGGCAGTATGGCATTTACTTGGAACTTTGGCGATGCAAGCACATCGCTATTAAGCAGCCCGAGCCATAATTATAGCAATTTCGGCACCTTTGACATTCAATTAAGGGCATCATCTAATTTTGGTTGTTTAGATTCTGTAAACCAACGATTAACGGTTTATCCAATGCCCTTTTTAAAACCGGTTTCAAATGCGGCCGGGGCTTGTATTAATAACCAAAGTTTTCAATTTTTTGATAGTAGCACCATTGCCACAGGAACTATTTCCAGAAAATGGAATTTTGGTGACAGCACCATGAGTAACTTGCAAAATCCTTTAAAAACATTTGCCTTGGCTCAAGTTTACAAGGTTTGGCTTTTTCAATATTCCGATATGGGCTGCTTTGATTCGGCATCGGTCGACATTAATATTTTTCCAAAACCTTTACCTTCCTTTAGCGCTAATGATACCGATCAATGCCTAAATGGAAACAATTTTATTTTCAGGAACACATCTTCCATAGCTTCTGGAAGTATTAATTCAACCTGGTTCTTTGGTGACGGAAGCAGTTCCACAAATTTTATGGGCTTTCATAGCTACGCCGCACCAGGCAATTACAACGTAAGCATCGTATCTCAAAGTAATAATGGGTGTGTCGACTCGTTTGTTCGCACAGTTGTGGTTCATCCAATGCCGGTGGTAACATTTACAACAAATCTAAACGAACAATGCCTGCAAGGAAATAAGTTCATATTCACCAATAATTCAAGTATTAGTATCGGATCCTTGAATCACTTTTGGTCCTTTGGTGATACCGGTGCATCTAAGTCTGTTTCACCAAATTATGTATACCCGAAAATTGGAAGTTACATGGTTTGGCTCAAATCAGTCTCAAAATTTGGTTGCATAGATTCATCTTCAGATTTTGTGATAGTAAACCCAATGCCTGTTAGTAATTTTAGCATCAACGATACAACGCAATGTTTAAACAGTCAGAATTTTGTTTTTAAGGATAGCAGCACTATCGCTTTTGGTGTTCTTAGCAGACGATGGACTTTTGATGATACAACCAACTCTGTTTTGTTTCAAGTAAGTAAAACATTTAAACAAGACACCATTCACATAATTAAACTTGTTCAAAGCTCAAATAGGGGCTGTATGGATTCGGTTACAAAATTGATTGAAGTGTATTCGAAGCCGATTCCTGTATTTTCAATTAATGATACCGATCAGTGTCTAAAGCAAAACAATTTTGTATTTAATAATTCGAGTACCATCAAAAAAGGAAAATTGAGCTATCGTTGGAAATTTGGTGATAATTCTTTTTCGACACTTACAAGTCCGGCGCGTCGTTATTTTGCTGTGGGCAACTATGTAGTTACACTAATAGATACTTCTAATATGGGTTGTGTCGACAGTATGAAAAAATCAATACGGGTAGATGCCATGCCATTGGTTTCATTTGCTGTAAACGACACAGGACAATGCATTAACAATCAAAATTTTGTTTTTACAAATAACAGCAGCATCACAATTGGTACTCTGCAATATCTATGGAAATTCGGTGATGGCAATTCTTCTGTTTTGAATAATCCGGTTATAAAGTATTCTAAAGATTCTGTGTATCGCGTTCTACTAACTGCAACTAGTAATAAGGGGTGCAAAGATTCAGTAGCGAAAATTATGGACGTTTATCCTAAGCCTATGATTTTATTTTCCGTAAACGATTCAATTCAGTGCTTGTTTCTAAATTCATATTATTTTGAAAATAAATCGGTTATTAAATATGGCAGCTTTACAAATACTTGGAATTTTGGTGATGCAAGTTTCGACAATACCCTTGATGGAAACCACAAATACGTTTCGCATGGTGATTATAAAGTTGTCTTAGAAGCAGTTTCAAATCTAGGCTGTGTTGACAGTGCTTCAAAAATTATTACAGTTGGAACCATGCCTAAAGTTGCCTTTAGAATCAATGATGCCGCACAATGTTTTAGAATTCAAAATTTTATCTTTACAAATAACAGTACGCTGGCCACAGGAAGCATGAGTTATCATTGGCAGTTTGGCGATAAAGATACCATGAGGACTATTAATGCAAGACATAATTATAAAAGTTTGGGTAATTTTAAACCGAAATTGATTGCTAGCACCAATTACGGCTGTACTGATTCATTAATTCAAGATATTTGGGTAAATCCAAACGCAAAGGCTTCCTTTACAATTAACGACAGTGATCAATGTAAAAACCAACAAAACTATGTTTTTACAAATACAAGCAATGTGAATCCTGGTCAAATTAAGTCATTATTATGGAATTTGGGTAATAATACAACAGCCTCTCAACAGCAGGTTAAAGGATATTATGTACAATCGGGAACCTATAAAATTATACTACAAACCACCACGGATAGCGGTTGTATTGATAGTTTTTCAAACACTATAAAAGTGTATCCTAAACCGGCCGCTTGGTTCGATGTTAACGACAGTGCACAATGCTTGTTTGGTAACGATTATCAATTTACAGATATTAGCTTTGATTCACTGGGAGTTAACAATTACAATTGGAACATAAACAACGAAAGCACGCAAACAACCAAAATTGCGAGTTACATTTTTGGGTCATCGGGTTACAAAACCATTACCTTAATTGCAACTTCATTAAAAGGATGCGCTGATACCACTATTCGCGAAGTTTATGTAAAACCAATGCCCGACGCAACTTTCGAAAAGTTAAAAGCATACTATTGCGAAAAAACTGGGCCATATTCCTTTGTTCCGGTAACACTTGGAGGTACGTTTTATGGCAAAAATATTCAAGCAAATCAGTATTACCCAATTTTGCTTTGGGAAGATTCAGTTAAATATTTCGTTACAGTAAATGCTTGCACTGATAGTAGTTTGCAATTAACCAATGTTTATCCAAGTCCGGTAGCAGATTTAGGCAACGATACCACCTTATGTAAATATGAGAGTATCGAGTTATTGGTTAATTCATGGTCATCCAAATACCTTTGGAACACGGGTAGCAATCGTCCCTCTATTCGTGTTTTAACTCCCGGAGTTTATGCAGTAGTGGTTACTAATATTTGCGGCATCGATTACGATACGATAAAGATTGCATATCGCGATGTTAATTGCCGCTTTTTCTTGCCAACAGCCTTTACACCGAATGGCGATGGACTTAATGATAGATACAAACCTGTAATCTATGGAGTAACTGAGATGGAATATGAGATATTTAGTCGTTGGGGCGAACTCTTATATCGCGGAAATGCCACGGATAATGGATGGGATGGCACTTATCAAGATAATCCGGTTCAAGATGACGCCTATTTGGTATACGTCCATTATACTTATCCCAGCGGTGTCCGTTATATTAAACTTGAAGAAAAGGCCTCTTTTATTTTGATGCGTTAGTAGTACAAGGGTAAAAAAAAGGTCGACAAAAAGTTTCCTTTAATTCATTCTGTTCTTTTAAATTTGTTAATGCTTCAGTTCTAAATTTTCGTTTTAATTAGAGCATTTATTTGTTCAACGAATTTCGAAATTCTTAACATAGTGTCCGAATCTCAGGATATTTTCAAAATCATTTATACATTTTGCTTACTTTTTTGATTAAAAATAAGATGGTTGGGCCTTTGTGTTCTATGTTTAAATGTAATATTTATACATTTTGTAGGGATTCTAGTTCATAAAATTGCCTTTAAAAATTAAATTAAAAATTTAACTTTAAGAAAGGATTAAATTTCAATCGATTCCATTGCTATTTCTATATTTGCAGGAACCTAATCTTATTGAATAAACCAATTTCGTAGTCCAAGTTTTTCCGAAAATCAAATTTTTGGTTAAGTCGCGCATTCAAGTTGTAAACAATGAACTTATTTCAAACGTTGAATACGGGTACTCTTGTGCATTTTATAATTTTATATTTGCCGCGAGGATATCTATTTTTATTATTGAATGAACGTTAAGAAACGAAGGTTTAAGTTACTGCGAAGTTGAATAAAACAATGGAAAGGAATTTATTTTAGAGTAAATTCATGATACGTTAAATAGAAATCCTACTTGGTTACTTGTGACTGAGGTGGCGAAGCTTTGCGAATAATGCCAAATGACCGTTATCGTATCTAAATTGAAATAGGTCTTAATTCGTCTCTAATCTAGATAGAAAATATTAAATTAAATAGAACTCATGAATGAATTGTCCAACAAGAATGCGGAAACGCAAGTGTTTTTAAGAGGACTCAACTATTATCTTGGTGATTTGAAAGATATTTCGGAGGTTGATTTTTTGAAAAGTGATCTCGAAAAATTGAAAAGTTATTATGAAATGGGTTTTAAAACCTATTCTGAAAGCAATATACCTATGATTGAAATGGCTTACCAAAGCATTCAAAAGACCTTGTTAGAAATTGAAATGGATCCTTCGGAAATTGACATTCTTCTGTTTGTTGCTGAGAGTAAGCATCGCGATGAAATTTACAGTTCGTATGAGGTAAATATGTTACTTAGTTACCTAAAAATGCCTACCACCTATCCAATTGGAATTAGTTTGTCGGATTGCGCCAACAGCCTTCTAGGATTGCAAACGGCTCAGGCCATGGTTAGTTCGGGTCAAGCAAAAAATGTTTTGGTGGTAAGTACAAATCGAACCTCAAAACGTCCCGAAAGCAAAAGAATGATACCTGAAGTAGCCGTTTGTGGAGATGCTGCCGTTAGTGTTTTGGTTACCTCTAGTTCTGGAGAATTTAGAATTCAAGGAAGTCGTTTGATTAAGAATGAACCAACTTCTGAAAATGCGCCTCCACTCGATGTTTCTATCAAAAAAATAAAGGCTTTGAGAACGATTACCAAATCAATATTAGAAAATGTTGGATTGAAGAAGTCGGATATAAATTCAATCATGGTAAACAATTATTTCGAGCTAAGTCAAATATTCGTTGAGAGTTGCGGCTTTGATGCCGAAATAGGATATTATGAAAATTTGGCAAAATACGGTCATTGTCTTGCAGGCGATACGCTTATTAGTCTAAAAGATCAACAAGATGTTTTGCAGTTGGGCAATAATATATTATTACTAGCAGATGGTCCTTATGGTTCTTTTGCAATATGTTTGCAAAAAAACTAGTCAAAATCTCGAATCAAAAACATTAAAGCGGTTTATAAATAAATGAAATTAGTTCCACTTATCATATCCTCCTTTATTACTTGCACACTTGTATTTGTCTTAAACAATCAATGGAGCATTGGAGGTCAGAAAATTCCTGCATTCGGAAAATTTTTGAGTCCTCAGCATGGATTCTGGAAAAATGCAGAGCCAAAGGATTATGATTTTTCATCGGATTTGAAATTTACCGATTTGAAGGGTAAAGTTAATGTTTACCTAGATGAGCGATTAATTCCTCACGTTTTTGCAGAATTTGAAAACGATGCTTATTTTGTTCAAGGGTATTTGCATGCAAAATTTCGTTTATGGCAGATGGAACTTCAAACACATGCCGCTGCAGGTCGTTTAAGCGAAATTATTGGTAAAAACACGCTAGAACGAGACAGAGAATTTAGACGATTGGGTATGGTTTATGCTGCAGAAAATTCCCTCAAAGAACTTGAAGAGGATACAGAGACCAAGGCTGTATGTGATGCCTATACCGCAGGAGTTAATGCTTATATTAAATCACTCGGTGAAAGGGATTTGCCTCTAGAGTATAAGTTGATAGGGTATAAACCTGAATTATGGAGCAATTTAAAAACGGTTTTATTCATGAAATATATGAGTCATAGCCTAGCCTCTCATGAAGAAGATTTTGAAATGACGAATGCCAAAGTTTTATTCAGTCCCCAAGATTTTACAAAGTTATTCCCTTCAGTTCAAGATTCCTTAGATCCAATTATTCCGAAGGGAACTCCTTTTGAAAAGCAAAAAATATTTCCGATTGCACCATTTAGCAAGGATTCTATCTATTTAACCAAGCAAAAACTCGCAAACATCAATGAAAATAAGGCAGATAAAGCTAACGGCAGCAATAATTGGGCAGTGAGTGGAAAATTAACTAAGAGTGGAGCTCCAATACTTTGTAACGACCCTCATTTGGGTTTAAATTTACCATCCATCTGGTATGAAATTCAAATTTCCACACCTACAATGAATTTATACGGGGCTAGTTTTCCAGGTGCCCCTGGAGTAATGATAGGTTTTAACGATAGCTGTGCTTTTGGTTTTACGAATGGTGGAAGAGATATACGCGATTACTACGAAATAAAATTCAAGGACAATAGTCGCAATGAATATTTCTACAATCAAAGTTGGCAGAAAACAAAATGGCGCATTGAAATCATAAAAGTGGCTGGAACCAAAGACTATACAGATTCGGTATCTTACGTGAATCTTGGTGGATATTGGTGTCCTGTAATGTATGATAATAACTTCGACGGCAAACGTTCATCAGGCAAAAGATTTCTGGCAGTGCGTTGGAAAGCCCACGATCCTAGCAATGAATTAAAAATGTTTAGTTTGCTAAATCATGCCAAAAATTACCTGGATTATTGTAATGCAATCTCAAATCTAGAAACCCCTGGTCAAAATTGTGTATTCGCATGTAAAAACGGGGATATTGCAATAAAAACCCAAGGAAGTTGGCCGGCGAAATGGAAGGAGCAAGGTGATTATATAATGCCTGGAACCGATAGCACTTACCTTTGGCAAGGCATCATTCCACAAGATGAAATCCCTTTTCAATTCAATCCAGAGCGTGGATTCGTTAGCAGTGCCAATCAAAAACCTGCCGACGACTATACCTATCCTTATTACTTGGGACGAAGTTTCCCAATTTACCGAGGAATAGCCATCAATAGAAAGTTAAAAGCCATGAAAAATATTACTGTGGATGATATGATTGCTTTGCAAACTGATAACTATAATGTGTTTGCGGAAAGTGCAAGACCTTTAATGATGAGTGCCATGAATGAAAAAATACTTAAAACTGATGAAAAAAGGTATTTCGACATGCTTAAAAGTTGGAATTTGAAAAATGATGTTGGTTCAAAAGGTGCTACCGTTTTTGAGTTGTTCTGGGAAAAATTTTATGATGTGGTATTTGAAGACGAATATGCAAAAATGCCTAGTGTTATTAGTTATCCCGATGAAGGTACCTTACTTGAAGGCATTCTGAAAGATAAAAACTACTCATTTTTGGATAATGTTACAACGTCTAAAAAGATTGAATCCTTAAACAATATCATTCATCAAGCTTTTGCAAGAACTGTGGTAGAACTTGTTGAATTAGAAAAAGATGGAGAATTGGATTGGGAAAAATACAAAGGCACACAAATTAACCACCTTGCAAAATTACCTGCATTCGCACGGAAAAATTTGGCAATAGGAGGCGGCAAACATAATATAAACGCAACCAAGGCAACTCATGGACCAAGTTGGCGCATGATTGTGAGTTTAACAGATAAGACAGAGGCGTTTGGTGTTTACCCGGGTGGACAAAGTGGTAATCCGGGAAGTAAATTTTATGATAACTTTATCGACCAATGGACTAAAGGGAAGTATTATCCCCTCTGGATGATGACCCAACAGGAAAAGCAAAATGATAGGGTGAAATGGGTTATTAATTTCTCGAATAACTAAATTGATTTTAAAAAGAAAGTGATAATTCAATAAACAAAAGGCGTCTACAGAACATGTTTAAATGAATTATGATTTCGAAAATCAATACTTAATGTCTAACAATAATTTTTTAACAATCGCATTTAATAACTAGTTTCAAACAATTTTTACAAATCGAAACGTATTATGAAATTTATTCTAGCAAGCATATTAATGGCAGCATCTAGTTTCGTTGCCTGTATCTTTTTACCTTGGTGGACCATTACTATTTCAGTTTTTATAATAGCAATTGTCCTTCACCAAGATCCCAAAAAGTCGTTTTTGGCAGGATTTTTAGCCCTCTTTTTTCTTTGGGCTGGATTGAGTTATTGGATAAGTTTTAATAATGATCATTTATTGGCTCAACAACTTTCAGTTTTAATACTACAAATGAAACAGCCACTAGCAATGGTTTTTATAACAGGGATTATTGGAGGAATTGTGGGTGGATTATCTGCATTAGTTGGGCACTATGCCAGAAATGCCATGACTTAGTTTTGCTCCGATTCTATTTCAAAATGTCATTCCATACAACGTTCCTAATTAATTCGAAGTTTTTTCAAGCCTCTCATAATTTGGCCTCTGAAATTTAAGAATTATTGTCATCAAGAAGAACAACTATAGTGGGTAGGGAGTTTTTACGAAGCTTCATATAAATTTTTACAAAATGACCAATCTCATTTGAAATGATGCAGGATAGTTATTACATTTGCGGCGTTTAAGTTGTTCCTGTTAAGTTCAAATTCTCAGTAAACATGAAATTTACTGATAAGTAAACATGAAAAGTATTACAACCACTACCTCTATAAATCTATTTTGTTTGCCATTTGCGGGCGGTCATCGTTATTCTTATCGTGATTATTCTGAAAAGTCTCCAACATTTTTAAATGTTATTGCACTAGAATATCCTGGAAGAGTTTCTCGAATGAAAGAGCCACTTCTTAAAGATATTTTAAGTTTAGTCGATGATTTGTTTAAACAAATAAGCCCAAATATAGCGGATAAACCGTACGCAATTTATGGACATAGTATGGGTGGATTAATAGCTTACCTACTCACTCAAAAACTTATTTCGAATAATTATAATCCGCCGGTGCACTTATTTATAACTGGAACATCAGGCCCTTCTGCGGAATCGCGCTTTGTAAAAATGCGACATTTGTTGCCCCGTGATCAATTTCTTCAAGAAATGCGAGAGTTGGATGGTATACCGGAAGCAATACTTCAAAATGACGAATTGCTCGAATATTTTGAACCAATTTTAAGGGCTGATTTTCAGGCTTGCGAAACCTACCAACATGTATCTATGCCCCCGTTAAATATTCCCATGACGGTTATAACTGGTGATAAGGAGGATATGACTTTGGAGGATATTGGTTTGTGGCAAAATGAATCTACTAAAAAGGTAGATTTTATACAAATGCCTGGAAAACACTTTTTTATTTTTGAATATCCAGCACAAATCATTCAAATAATTGCAAACAAATTAACCGCATCAAATTAATAAGAACTAATAATGAACGAGAAAAAGTTGTACTTAAAACCAAATGTGGTGATAGAACCATTGGTTGACCATTGGTATGCTTGGAGTCATCTGGTATCTCCAGCAACTGCCGCTATGAACATAACAGGCAGACATCATACCATTATGGAATCGTATTTAGCTGCACCTTCTATTCATGCAGAAGCGGTTTTGAATCCAAAAATGCGTGGTGGTCCTTTTATGGATTTTGGTGGAGGAAGGGTTTCAGAAGTGGAAGCACTCTTTAATGAATCACTTCGAAAGCAGGATAAAATGGTTCAATTTTCGAAAGCTGTTAAAGAGCTTGATAAGATGCTAGCCAATGAAGCTATTGGTTTTGGCTTGGAAAAATTGTATGAAAAAGTGCCAGAAATTTTAAAAGGATATGTTGAACTGTTCTATGAACGCGACAATCATCCGGGTTTCCGCTTTTTTGAATCACTGCTTTACCAAAGTGACTTCTACAACAAAGATTCTCAAAGCATTGCTCTTTGGATAACCAATAATGATGAAAGACCATTTGTGTTGAGCACTCCACGTATGGCTGAACCAAATGTGATTTATCTGAACATTCCATTTGAAAGTTCGGTGATTGATGAACTTGCTAAAATGAGAAGAGCACCTCAAACCTATGAATACATAAGAAGTTTGGTTCCAATTAAAGCAGAAGAGGAAGAAGTGTTTAAAACACTTTTTACCGAAGAAGTTCCTCCGCCTTATCAGCGTTATACCGGTGATAAAATTAGAATGCGTTATTTTGGTCATGCGTGTATTTTGGTTGAGACTAAGGACATAAGTATATTAATTGATCCATTAATAAGTTATTATGGGTATCATTCGGATGTTGAGCATTTTTCGGATGTAGATTTACCGGAAGTTATAGATTATGTGTTGATAACTCATAATCATCAGGATCATATCTTGTTCGAAACTTTATTGCCTTTGCGGCATAAAATAAAGAATATGATCGTTCCAAGAACAAACAGCGGTAAATTAGAAGATCCTGATTTAAAGCTAATGTTTGATAATGTTGGATTTAAAAATGTTCTTACCTTAGACGACATGGAAACCATGACATTTAGCGATGCTACAATTACTGGCTTGCCATTTATTGGAGAACATTCAGATTTAAATATTCTTACAAAATTATGTTACCTTGTTAAAATCGGCGACTTTAAACTGCTGTTTCTTGCCGATTCGAGAATCGTAGAATCTGCGCTTTATAGACATATTCATAAGGCTTTAGGGGATGTGGATGTGATGTTCCTTGGTATGGAATGTGACGGGGCTCCTTTAACCTGGTTGTACGGTCCTTTATTGAGTAAAAAATTACCAAGAGATATGGATGGAAGTCGCCGTTTGGCTGGTTCTGATTGTGAGAAAGGAATGGCATTGGTAGATATTTTTAAACCGAAGGAAACCTATGTTTACGCTATGGGTCAAGAGCCTTGGTGCGAATTTATAAGTAGTATAAAATATACAGAAGATTCGAACCCTATTGTACAATCCGATAAATTAGTTAAAATTTGTCGCGAGCGTGGAACTATCGCTGAGCGTTTGTTTGGTGAAAAAGAAATATTGTATGCAAAGCAAGCTGAACTTGCTGAGGCATAGCTTTTAACTAAATTTTAAAAGGATAAACCATAACCAAATTAAGTTAACTTAATGAAAGGAATATCTGTGCCTCTTCACCCATCACAACGAGATGTCTATGTGGATCAACTGATTCATACTGAGAGTGCACATTATAATATTGGTGGATATCTGAAATTATTAGGCGTCTTAAATCGTAAAAAATTTATTGAAACAGTTAATTCTGCTGCCCAAGTTTTTGATGCATTTAAAATGCGCTTTGAGCCCGAGTCGGAAGATTTTCAATGTTTTGTTGACGAATCCTATGATCGTTTGGAAGTAATTGAGGTTGATTTTAGTTTGAGAGATAATCCCCAAGTTGAAGCATTAGCTTGGATGCAAAATAGGTTCAACAAGGTTTTTGAGATTGAAAGCGAAAATTTGTTATTCGAACATTATCTCATTAAAATTTCCACTCAAGAGGCTTGGTTTTTTGGCAGATATCATCATTTAATAACTGATGGATACGGTTTTGGCGTTTTTGTAAAATACCTGGCAAACAAATACAAAGCAATGTTAGCCGGCGAAGAAATAGAATTATTCTATCCATCATATTTAGCCGAAGCTGAAAAAGCATCCACCTATTTTAGTTCCGCCGAATACATTACCGATTCCTTATATTGGAATCAAAAAATTGCAGAGAAGCCGAAACGATCATTGCATAAAAAGCCGGCCGGTGCTAACAATGATTCAAAACCTAGCGCAACTTATATACATATAATAACCAAAGAACAACGCTTATTTTTAGAAAATCTTCAGACCATCACAGGCAAAGGACTTCAGGAATTAACCATAGCGGCGTTTTTAGTTTATTTTGGACAAACTTCCGGCGAATCGGATTTTGTTTTCGGCATACCAATTCATAAGCGTAACTCACGTCAACTTAGAAGTATTGTTGGAATGTTTAGCGGTATTTTGCCATTTAAGGGTCAATACATTAAAGAACAATTACTTCGTGATTTATTATCAGAAATTAGCAATGGTCAGCGCCGCGATTACCGACATCAAAATTATTTAATTGGTGATTTAAATCATGATTTAAAGTTAAACGCTTCCGAAGGCTATTTGTATGAAATTAGCATAAACTATGAGCCTTTAAATTTTGAACTTGATTTTGGAGATAAACTAACGGTAGATATTTTGCGTTTGGCTAGTGATTTCGACCGAAACCCTATGCAATTGTGTTGGCGCGATTATGGAAAAGAAAAGGCACTAGAATTGCATATTCATTACCTTGTTTCGTATTTTAGTGCTAAAGAAATCGAATTATCACTAAAGAGACTGTTTTTTGTTTTAAACCAGTTTGTTCATAATCTGGATAAGCCTGTGGGTCAAATAGAAATTTTACCTCCATTAGAAAAGAAACTTCTTGACAAGTTTAATGATAATCATGTTCATTACGCCTCAAACAAAACTATTCTTGATTTGATAGAAGAGCAGGCAACGAAAACACCCGAAGCTTGTGCTCTTATCTTTGAAAAACAGAAATTCTCCTATCGTGAATTACGTGAAAAGTCAAATCAACTTGCCCACTACCTGAGAAAAAAGGGCGTTAAAGCTGAAACCCCGATTCCTATATGTATTGAACGAAATGCATATATGATAATTGGAATGCTTGGCATTCTCAAATCAGGTGGAGCCTATATTCCTATTGATCCTGAATATCCTGAAGACCGAATTCTATATACATTAGAAGATACAAAAGCAAAACTCGTTCTGAGCAGTATATCAAGCCATCATAAATTAAATTCAGATGATTTTGAAATTATTAAAATTGATGAACTTTGGCCTGTTATTGAACATGAATCTATTGAAAGTTTACCAACAACAGTAATGCTTTCAAATTTGGCCTATATTATTTATACCTCAGGGTCTACCGGGAATCCAAAAGGAGTAATGATTGAGCACAAAAATGTGTATTCATTTATTTGTTGGTGTGTTCAAGAGTTTGCATCCTCGCGATTCGACGTGGTGTATGCTTCAACTTCCATTTGTTTCGATCTATCTGTTTTCGAAATTTTTTATCCTTTAATTACCGGAAAACGCATTCGATTGATGGAGAATGGTTTGCATATCGGTAAATATCTAGCCGGTGATTCTATGGTGCTAACTAATAGTGTTCCAGGTGTTGTACAAAGTTTAATTTTACTTGGAAGTCATTATCTCGACAAAATAAGTGTTATCAATATTGCGGGAGAACCTATTCCCCCAAATTTGGTAAAAGGACTTGATTTAACGAAAAAGGAGGTAAGAAACCTATATGGTCCTACAGAAGATACTACTTATAGTACTGTTTACAGGCTTTCCGAAAATAAACCTATATTAATTGGAAAACCTATTGCAAATACCTATATACGCATTCTAAATCAAAGCAGTTCTCTAATGCCACTTGGTGTTATGGGTGAAATTTGTATTGGAGGTGATGGTTTGGCTAGGGGGTATAAAAATCTTAATTCAATTACAGCCAAAACATTCATACAGGATCCCTACAATAAAGATTCAGGGGATAGATTATACAGAAGTGGCGACCTTGGTCGATGGCTAGAGGATGGAAATATAGAGTATCTTGGTCGTATTGACGATCAAGTTAAAATAAGAGGATATAGGATTGAGCCGGCTGAAATTGAAAGTGCCTTACTGCAAAGTGAACTTGTTACTCAAGCCGTGATTGTCGCAAAGGATGACAATGATGGCAACAAGCGCTTGGTTGGTTATGTCGTTGCTAAAAAAGAATTTGATCGCGAAGCCATAATTACTTACCTAAGTGATAAATTGCCAAATTACATGGTGCCTGCTATATGGGTCGATATGTTAGCTATGCCTTTAACTCCGAATGGTAAAATAGATAAAAAAGCCTTACCAGAACCGGATAGTTTAACACTCATAAGCAATACTTATGAAGCTCCCGGGAACGAATTTGAGGCAAAACTTGTTCTTATTTGGGAAAAAATTTTAAAACTCGATAAGGTAGGTGTCAACGATAATTTCTTCGAATTAGGAGGTCATAGTTTAAACGCAATTCAACTTACCTCTCGATTGCATAAACTTCTTAATATTAAAACGGATATTTCAATGATATTTAAATATCCTTCTATAAAGAAATTAGCGCAAGCCTTAGTTTTAGAAAAACAAAGCCAATATAATGAAATAAAAAGACTTCAAGAGCATAAGTATTACAAGTTATCGCATGCACAGAAGCGGTTTTGGATTCTAAGCCGTTTCAAAGATGGAAATGAAGCATATAACATGTATAATGCTTTTAGAATTGAAGGCGATTTGAATAAGGATGCTTTCAAAAAGGCATTTAATTCGGTTATAGAACGTCACGAAATTTTAAGGACTGTTTTTGAAGAAATTGACGGAGAACCTTATCAGAAGATTCTTTCTTTCGAGGAATACGGTTTTAAAATTGAAGAAATTAATTTATTTAATAATCCAGAGGCAGAGTTGTTTATAAAGAATTACGTTAAGGATGATGCAAAAATTCCTTTTGATTTGATTCATGGTCCTTTGCTTAGAGCGGCACTTTTTAATGAAAGTGAAAATAGCTACACCTTTGTTTTTAATATTCATCACATTGTAAGCGACGGTTGGTCGAAGGCTGTTTTTATGAATGAGTTTTTTAATCTGTATTATTCGTATTGTAAAAATGTAAAAAGTAGTTTAACTCCTTTAGCAATTCAATACAAGGATTATGCAGCATGGCATAGCGCATCTTATTCTGATCAAGGTGAATACTGGAGAACATTGTATCGTAACGAAATACCGGTTCTAAACTTCCCGCAAGATTCTGAGCGACCAAAAGTGCTCACTTTTTTCGGTGCCATGGTTCATAAGCAAGTGCCAGAATCTTTCACTTATAATTTGAATAAGCTTGCCATTGAGCGGAATATGTCACTCAATAATCTGCTTTTATCCCTATATGCGGCAATAGTTGGCCACTATAGTAATCAGGATGATATTGTCGTTGGTTCTTTAACTTCCGGAAGAAGTCATCTAGATCTTGAAAATTTAATCGGTGTTTTTATAAATTACCTCCCAATTAGGCTTACACCAAAGGCAAATCTTAAATTAACCGAATACCTTTCGCAATCGCAAAAAACGTTGATTTCAGCTTATGTAAATCAAGACTACCCATTCGATTTAATGGTAGAAGATTGTATAAAACAACGCGATAAATCCAGAAACCCATTTTTTGATACAATGGTAAATTTTCATTTGGAAAATGCTCTTCAAAACGCCAGTAATGTTCAAGAAAATTTAGCTGCTGATTACAATTTAAAAATAATACCCAATAATTCACTTCAGGATAATTTGTTTCAGTCGGTACTTGATTTTAAGTTAGATATTGAACCAGGTGATAAGACGCTCAACTTTTATTTGAGTTATAATAATCGATTGTTTAGTAGCGAACGCATGAACAATTTTATGACAGATTTTATTCGTTTTCTAGAATTTGTAGTTGAGCAACCAAATTATTTATTAAAACAGTACTTTGAGGAACATCTTACAAATGATGAAGAAAGTCTTCTTAAAGCCTCGGAGAATATTAATTCTCAGCAGTTGAATGTAGCGTTTTGTGCATCTTTTGTGATTGAACCGGTTCAAAATAGCATCGAATATTGGTGCAATGAACTAGAAATGAATGTGAGTTTTGAATTTGCACCCTACAATCAGGTTTTTCAACAATTACTCGATCCGAATAGTGTCTTAAATAAAAACAAAGGTCTAAATGTCCTTTTCTTTCGATTGGAAGATTGGCTTCGAGATCAAACAAACATATCGTCTGCTGAGCAGATAGAATACATAACTGCGAATTATCAAGAATTAATTTTTACAATTGAAAATTTGATTAAGTCTTGCAAAGTTCCTTTCTTGTGCAGTGTGGTTCCAATTACAATAGAATCAAGTTGGTCGGAGGATGTGAAGGTGCACCTAACCGATTTAAATCATAAATTGACGAATTTTCTAATAGTACAAACACCTTTTCAGGTGTTAAATTTACATAGGATTGCCTCGATTTATGAAGTGGATGATTTATTCGATAAAAAGTCGGATGAGTTGGGCCACATGCCTTTTACCCCAGAATTTTATGCAACATTGGGTACCTTCATCGCTAGAAAAATTAGAACATTAAATGGTAATCCTTATAAAGTAATTGCACTTGATTGCGATAATACCCTCTGGAATGGTATATGTGGTGAAGTTGGTGCAGACCAAGTGGTAATCGATTCGAATTTTAAAGACTTACAACAATTCATGCTCAACAAATACCACGAGGGATTTTTGTTAGTGCTTAGCAGCAAGAATAATGAGGCCGATGTGTGGGAAGTTTTTGATAAACATCCCGACATGCTTTTAAAGCGTGAACACATTGCAAGCCATAGAATAAATTGGGAACCCAAACCTGCCAATCTGCTATCGATGGCCAAAGATCTTAATTTGGGAATCGATAGTTTCATTTTTATTGATGATAATGAGTTTGAAATAGAACAAATGTCAGAAGTTTGTCCTGATGTTTTTACCTTGGGATTGCCCGATCAAAGTGAAAGCTATTTAGCGTTATTAAATCATATCTGGGAATTCGACCGTTTCGGAATTACCGATGAAGATATAAATCGAAATAAGATGTATCGCGATGAAAAGCAGAGAAAAGATGAAGAAACTAAATTTGATTCTTTTACTGATTTTTTAACTACACTGAACATTCATTTAGAAACAAGGCCTTTTTCTGCGAAAGAAATGGATAGGGCCGTTCAATTGTGTATGCGTACTAACCAATTTAATTTAAATGGCGTTAAAAAAACAGCAGAGGAGATTGGAAGAGTAATAGATAATGTTGACGGACTTAATTGGATCATTGAAGTAAAAGACCGTTTTGGAGATTATGGAATTGTTGGTTTACTATTGGCAAGCAAAGAAAAAGATACCTTGGTTATTGAAACCTTTTTGTTGAGTTGTCGGGTATTGGGAAGAAGAGTTGAAGAATTAATTTTATCACGTATAAATGAATATTGTTTTGATCATGGTATTAAAACAATCGAATGTAAGTATATATCTACAGCTAAAAACCAGCCGTTTTTAGATTTTTTGAATCGAAGTGAGTGGATTATTGATGAAAAGACGAATGCTTGCCGCCTTTCAGTAAAAATCAATTCTCAACTAAGTACAAAATAAAAATTGAAGCACAAGCCTATTTCAAAAGTACTTGCCGGTCGCACCGGTAAGGATTTACTCAATTTATTTAAGGTTAAAGAACAACCTTCCACCAAAGAGGATTTTGTACCAGTATCTGACGGAACACAAGCAATTTTGTTCGGGTTTTGGTCGGAATTGTTAGGACATGAAAATTTTGGTGTAACAGATGATTTCTTTCTTGTTGGAGGAAGCAGTATAAAAGCTATTCAACTAATTTCACGTATTTCCAGACATTTTAAAGTTCAATTAGAACTAACTGAAATTTTCGAAAAATCAACCATCGCTTTTCAAGCTGATTTTATTGATAAGAGCGATCAAAATGAAATCTCCTTTTACTTTGATGAAACGCAACAACGTCCTCAAAATATTCCCTTGTCTTTTTCTCAAGAGCGACTTTGGTTTATTGATCAGTTAGAAGGAAGTATTCACTATCATTTGCCATTTATTCTCAAACTAAGTGGTAAGGCAGATTTATTTTCGCTCGCCAAAAGCTTTAAAGAGCTTAAAGAGCGTCATGAAGTTTTACGCACAGTTTTTGTAGAAAAAGATGGTGAAATTTTTCAAAAGATTAAGCTTAAATCTAGTGGAGAATTTAATATTGTTGATGGAACCGGTTTAAAAAACAACGAAGCTCAGCTTGAAGACTTTTTGAGACAACTGGTTAACAAGCCTTTCGATTTGGCGAAAGACGATATGCTCAGAGCCGAATTGGTAAGCCTTGGGAATGATGAGAATATTTTAGTAGTTACTATTCATCATATTGCTTCAGATGCTTGGTCTACCTCAGTTATAATTACAGAACTCGCATTGATATACAATGCTATTTCGGGCAATCAAAAGGTTTTATTGCCTGCTTTGGCCATACAGTATGCCGATTATGCAATTTGGCAAAGAACACATTTTACAGACGAAGTTTTAAAAGCAAAAACGAATTATTGGAAGCAAAAACTAGAAGGCGTTAAACCTATTCAATTGCCTTTAGATTTTCAAAGACCAACAATCCAAAGTACAAGAGGTAATGTATGTGAATTTAAAATAAGTGAGGAATTCTATCATAAATTAAAGAATTTAAGTCATGAGCAGCATGTTACGCCTTTCATGACCATGTTCTCTGCATTTAATATTTTACTTTCGAAATATAGCGGGCAATCGGATATTTGTGTTGGAATCCCGGTAGCAGGTCGTCAACACGCCGAAACAGAAGATCTGATAGGTTTTTTTGTAAATACCCTTGCTATCAGAACCGAAGTATCAATTGAATCCGATTTTAAATCGTTTCTTAAGCAGTTTAAACTAAATACTCTCAAAGCGTTTGAAAATCAGGATATGCCGTTTGAAAAAGTGGTTGAAGCCGTTGTTAAAGAACGCAACTTGAGCAGAAGTCCATTATTTCAGATAATGTTTTCATGGCTCGACAACCCTGAACTGAGTCATTTGCCTTTGGGCGATGTCGATTCTGAACAACTGGAATATCTTCAAAATACGGCTCAGTTTGATATCACATTTAGATTTTCAGAAACTGATTTGGGTCTTAATGGCTCTGTTGAATATTGCATCGACTTGTACACAGAAGCAAGTATACTGCAAATGATTGCTCATTATCAGATTTTACTAGAAAGCATTGTCCAAAATCCAGATTCAAACATAGGCGAGCTCAATCTGCTTTCGACCGATGAAAAACATCAACTTCTGGACGACTTCAATTCTACCCAAACGGATTATCCAAAAGATAAAACGATTTTGGATTTATTTAGCCAACAGGTTTTAAAATCTCCAAAATCGACGGCTGTACAATTCGAGAATGATTTATTGAGTTACC
>Ga0209181_10000627_pt1 | contig 65004 bp, 55 predicted proteins | sample MAT05_FD_187208 | JGI IMG/M metagenome (GOLD analysis project Ga0209181, IMG submission 187208) | Freshwater microbial communities from Lake Fryxell liftoff mats and glacier meltwater in Antarctica - MAT-05 (SPAdes) (version 2) | ecosystem: Environmental > Aquatic > Freshwater > Ice > Liftoff...
TAGCTACCGCTTTTGTGGTTGTTGGTGGTGCCACCGCTGCCTGCCATCCACACGAACACCAACAACGGCGGTCAGTGGACTTCGGGTTATTTATTCAAAGCAATGTCTCTCCCTTAGCCCTTTGCAAGGCAGAGGACGTTGCGCCGTTTTGATGTTAATAGTTGCTTATAATAGCGACAGTTGTTTTTTTGGTATCCTTTAACGGTTTGCAACAAGTGGGTTGCCATTACTGTCATCAAACTTTACTGGCGGCGCAACGTCCCACCACCGCTCAAGCTCGTTGGGAGACGTTGCTTTTAAGGAGCCTGGCGTTCACCAACAGCACTTACGGGTTCACAATTTTATAGCTACCGCTTTTGTGGTTGTTGGTGGTGCCACCGCTGCCTGCCATTCACAGGAACAACAACAACGGCGGTTAGTGGTATGGAACAAGTGGCTTGCCACTACTGCCATCGGACTTTACTGGTGGCGAAATTCGAGGTGGGAATGCGAATAGATATCCTTTTTAGCTGTGTTCATTCAATAAGCAGATGCACGCAGGTTGTGGCTCTTTTTCGACAACGGGTTTTCGCAGATGTTTTTGTTATACATGGAAGATAATGTTGTGAAAACCCGCTGAGATCAGGGAAGCCGATGGTAATACCCGACGGGATACAATCGCACCATCGGGTATCAACACCATTATTTAATATCCAGGCTATTGCTGATAAAAGCAATCTGTTTACTATCCGGGCTCCACGAAGGTGTATTGATGGTACCCTGGCCGCCATACAGGTAGGCAATGGAGCGGATAGTACCGCCGGTAGCAGGCATTAACCGCAATTGAACACGTTTGTAAAAGGGATGATCATCCGATGCAACATAAGGCGGGAAAGAGAGCATGACGATCCATTTTCCATCGGGTGAAAAATGCGGAAACCAGTTGTGGTATTCATCAAAAGTAATTTGTTCCTTATTGCTCCCATCGGGCTTTATTCGCCACACCTGCATAGTACCTGTTTCATTGGAATTAAAGTAAATATATTTACCATCCGGTGAATATTCAGGGCCATCACTTAATCCTTTTTTATTGAAAGTAAGCTGCTGTTCTGCGCCGCCACTGATGGATTTTTTATACAAATTATATGCAGGACTGGCACTGATACGCTGGGCAGTATATACCAGTTCTTTTCCATTAGGGCTCCATCCGTGCAGGTAAGAGGGCGTACTGTCGGTGATTAGTTTTGGTTCACCACCTGTCAAAGGCAACACGTAAATGGTGGAGCCACCACCCGGCATCCCATCGCGGTGACTGCTGATACCCAGCATTTTTCCATCAAAGGAAATTACATGGTCGTTGTTGTTGCGGTTAGCGGCTCCTGTATTTAATTTTTGTGGCTCACCGCCTTCTGCGGGGATGGTATAAATAGCTCCTCCCTGGTTGTATAAAATCCGCTTGCCATCAGGCATCCAGTTGGGTGCTTCCATTCTGCCGGCATCTGTATGAATTATTTTTCTTTTGCCATCCATTACATTCATCAGTTCCAGCCTGCTGCCGAGTATTCCCTGCCGGTACCCATTGTGCGTATCCTGCACTGTCTTTTCTATTCTTACATTCCAGGCCATGCCATCTTCCAACGCTTCTGGATTGTGGCTGCATACAAATAAACCCGCCAATACTTCCGCTGGCATATCAGGCGTATCTGTACGGCCTACTTCCTGTAAAGGCTCACCGGCATTGGCTGCACGCATGATGACGGTTTTACCAATCCGTTCCAGTTGTATAATGCCTACATTTTTTTTGGTATGAAATATTTCATCCTGGGGATCTCTCATATATGCACCACGCAAACTGCGCCATTGCAATACCGTTAATCCATCACCGTGTACAGTAGCGCTGATATGTGCCGCATCCTCCTTATCCGATTCCCGAATCATCCAGCCAATTTTTCGATGCGGATCTTTGCCTTCACCCAACAGTTTCACATTGGCGGTTACTATAAAATCACCATTCAATTTATTGTAAGCATAGTGAAATTCATCCCGGTTAAACCAGATATTATAGCCCCCACCTTTCAACGTGTAATCCTGTGTGGTTGCATCATACAATGTATTGCCCTTCATTTTTGGATTACCTATATCGGCATGATGCTCAAAATCTCCCACGGGTAAGGTTTGTGCCATAGAAAGGGATGAAGTGAATAATAATGTTGCAAGCAATGGGAGTTTCATATCGTTATTTTGAGATGGTGATTTGATTTCTTTACCACGAGGTGGGTCGCCCTTTGGGGTGGCTCACCTCGTAGTAAAGAAAATGTATTTAAACTGCATAAGATTCAAAAAGATGAGTTATTAAAATAAAGTTTACACCTTTCTTAAAAGGTGTAAACTTTACTTGCTAACTACAATTCTTTATTCTTCAATAATTCCACTGCATGATTTGCTGCCCTTGCTGTTAAAGCCATATAAGTAAGCGAAGGGTTTTGAGTGGAAGTGGAAGTCATGCAGGCGCCATCTGTTACAAATACATTTTTGCATTCGTGCAACTGATTCCATGCATTCAATAAAGAAGTCTTTGGGTCCTTGCCCATTCTTACACCGCCCATTTCGTGAATATCCAAGCCCGGAGCCTGTTTGCTGTCGGATGTTTTAATATCTGTAAATCCGGCTTTGGTGAACATCTCTGTATATTGTTCAAAAAAGTCCTTAATCATTTTTTCATCGTTGTCATCATAGTCCACAGAAATTTTCAATAAAGGAATTCCCCATTCATCTTTTTGATCCTTATCCAATGTTACATAATTGGTTTCCTTTGGAATGGTTTCACCCATGCACTGGGCACCAATACCCCAGGGACCAAATTCCGGGGTTTTCATAAGCTCGTCCGTTAATTCTTCCCCGAAGCCTTCTGATTTATTGCCAGCATACCTGGTAGCGTTAAAGGTAGCGGCATACCCACGCAAAAAATCCGTTTCTTGTTTTCGCAGGTTCCTGAAACGGGGAACATACGCATACGACGGCCGTCCGTTTTCAGTTTTAAAATCCAGCATGCCGTCATACTTTGCACTGATTCTTGCACGATAGTTATGAAATGCCATGAACTTTCCCAGCAGGCCATTATCATTACCCAGGCCATTGGGAAAGCGCTTAGAGACAGAGTTGAGCAGGATGAGGTTGGTATTTAAATTGCCGGCGTTCACAAAAATTACCGGTGCAAAAAATTCCATCACTTCTTTTGTATTTGCATCAATTACCCTTACGCCGGTTGCTTTGCCCTTAGCATCATCATAAATAATGGAGTGTACCACTGAATGAGGGCGAAGTGTAAGATTCCCTGTTTTTTCAGCCCAGGGAATAGTGGTTGAATTGGCATTAAAATACCCGCCAAACGGGCACCCCCGCTGGCATAAATTTCTTGCCTGGCATTGCCCCCTCCCCTGTTCAATATGTATGGGTTCCGGTTTCGACAAATGTGCACAGCGGGCAAATATTACATGCCGGTCCTGGTACGTTTTTTTAACCACTTCCTTAAAGTGGTTTTCCACGCAGGTCAATTCCCACCCCGGCAAAAATTCTCCATCCGGTAAAGCATCCACGCCATCTTTATTACCGCTGATGCCTACAAATTTTTCAACATAACTATACCAGGGTGCCAGGTCCTTATAACGTATAGGCCAGTCCACTGCAAAGCCGTCACGGGCAGGCCCTTCAAAATCAAAGTCGCTCCAGCGCTGGGTTTGCCGGGCCCACATGATACTTTTGCCACCTACCTGGTACCCCCTTATCCAGTCAAAAGGCTTTTCCTGGATGTAGGAATGCTCCTTATCTTTTACAAAAAAATGCATGGCATCTTCTTTAAAAGCATAACACTTGCTTATAACAGGATTGTCTTTTTTAATAGCGTAGGGTACCTGACCTCGGTGAGGAAATTCCCATGGAAGCATATTGGTGGTAGGATAATCTTTCAGGTGTTTTACATCACGGCCCCGTTCCAGCAATAAAGTTTTTAATCCCTTTTCGCAGAACTCTTTTGCGGCCCATCCGCCACTCATGCCGCTACCAATTACAATGGCATCAAATGTATTTTTGCTATCGCCCATATTTTGAAACTATTAGGATTTTTGGAATTAAAAATTAGGCTTTTGGAATTGAAAATTAAGAATTAGGTATGAATTAAGAATTAGGTATGAATTAAAAATTAAGAATTAAGAATTAGGAATTAAAAATTTTGTAAACGCATTCGTTTATTCTATTGACTACCATTCCTTCATAGATTACCTGATAGCTTCCACCATTCTTCATTCTTAATTTTTAATTCTTAATTGATACCACGGATACACAACCTTTAAAATTACTACCCGGCACCATTTTGTATTTCATTACGTTGGTCATGTATTCCCGGGATGAAGTGAAAGCCTGTATGGTATGCCGTTTGGTGGTACGATAAAAATATTGCACGTCGTCCGGAATATCATTTTTCTTTTCAATTGCGTTCATCCATTCCAACTTTTGCTGCGCTGTGCAGTTTGTAAATGAACTCCCATATTTCTTTTTAGCCAATTGATCAAAAGCTTTGAGGCCGGAGATAAATTTCTGTTGATCTTCAGGTTCATAACAATCATCCACCATCATCAGCGCAAACTCCCAAGGCTTATTGTCAGGGTATTCCTTTAATTTTTTTAGTGGTAAGATTGCATCCGATAACTGACTCAACATTTTTTCTTCATTCCCGGTGATTGAAATATTTTTTAATTTAACCAATCCGGCTTCATCCTTTTGTGCGCAGGATGGCAACACCATCGCCCCGATAGAAATTGTAACTATATTGGAAATTGCTTTTCTCCTGTTCATGAACCAAGCTTTAATATTTGAATGATCTGTTTGATAAAAATGAGTTTAATATAACTAAGGTATTATTGATAGCCGGCTGCCGTTGCTGCGTAAAAAATTTGTCCATCGGCGCCCGAAACAATATGAACGAAAGAAAGTTGATACCCTGGTAAAATAAAATGAAGATACAGCAACCCCTTTAAAAAGCACCTTTTCAATGGTTGATATTTTTAAGATAATTCATATTGTGCTGCATGCTTTCCAGTGGTGTACTGCTATACTCTTCCTGCTCAATAAAAAAATATTTTAAGCCGGATTTATTGCTGTGATCCAACATCTTTTTTATATCCAACCCGCCCTTTCCAAATTCTGTACTGTGTTTTTTTGCAAGATCCATATCCTTCAGGTGCCATAGCGGAAAGCGTTTTGGATACCTGCTAAAATAATCCAGCGGATCTTTACCACTGGCTACTACCCAGCCCAGGTCCAGTTCCATACATACATAAGCCGGATCTGTATTTTCAAGCAACACATCATATAATACTTTTCCTTTCTCCTGTTCAAATTCATAATCGTGGTTGTGGTAACCAAATTTGAGATTCAGTTTTTTACAGGCTTCCCCTGCCTTATTAAACTGCTCCGCTACTTTTTTATAATTGTCAATCGTTTGTCCGTTAGATGGCATGCTCGAACAGATCACATATTCCTGCCCCGACAGTACGCCTTCCTCCATTGCTTGCTGCCATTGATTGTCCAGGTGTACATGCCCGCTGCGTAGCGTCATTCCAAGGCCCGAACAAACCTTTTTCATTTCAGCCGGCTTTAAGCCATAGTAGTGGCCCTTATCACTTCGGGCCGATTCAATTTGTTTGATACCGAGTGCTGCCAGTTTTTTTAAAGTCCCCGCAGCATCTTCCAGCATTTCCTTTCTTACGGTGTACAACTGGATACCGGGATTGCTGGTCTTTTTCCCATTTAAGTCAAATGACGAAAGCATCATTGATCCTATTGCCATTGTTCCGCTTTGTTTTAAAAAATCACGTCGTGTTTGCATAATGGTTGGTTGATTGAATTAAACGATATTTTTTATAAAATGTTTCAAATAAGTTTTTTCAAATTGGGCCACAGTCCATTAAACCGTCACAAATCCGATAGCTAACGGATCAGACATCAAAAATCCGATAGCTATCGGATCAGATATCAGCCATCAACCATCAAACATCCAAAATTATTTCTTCTTCATCCAGCCATTATCATTCAGCCAGTCTGCCATTCTTTGCGGCCATGTTTTTATACCATTAAGGTTAGACCTGTTGCCCATATTGAAAGCATGATTACCCTTTGCCATCAAATGCATTTCAACCGGTACTTTCGCCTTGCGATGCATCTGTACCAATTGAATGATGGGTTCGGAGCAGCACTCGTCATCATTGGCAGCCAATAAAAATGTGGGCGGTGCAGCAGGTGGCATCATAGCAGGTACACACAAAGGCCCGGGATAGATCAACACCTGGAATGCCGGTCTGGCGTTTAATAAATCGATCGCATCTGGATCAATAAAATTCTGTTCGGGATATTTGTAGGAAACCCATCCCGCAACTTCGCCCCCTGCCGAAAAACCCATTACACCAATTCTTGCAGTATCCACCGCAAAATTACTGGCAATGCTGCGTACCAACCGCATAGCCCGGAATATATCCTGTGTGGGATGTGTTTGCGCATACGGCGAACCTTCCTGCCGGAATAGCCGGTATTTTAAAACGAATGCCGCTATGCCAATACCATTCAAATATTTTGCTGCATCCCTGCCCTCTGAATTAAATACAATATTTCTAAACCCGCCACCGGGGCATACCACAACTGCAGCGCCGGTAGCCATTTCTTTTGGTGGAAGATAAACAGTGAGTGATGGATTGTTGATGGAGTTAACCCACCAGTCTTTGGCCTGCTCCGGTTCATTCTTTCTGTTTTCAAAACCGGGTGCCCCATTTTTCCATAAAGGGATTACAATATTACTATCCTGTGCAGCAAGACCTGTTGCAAAAAAGATGAGGGGCAAAAAAATAATGATATACCGGCAACTGCAAAGCCTGCTGATCATAGATGAAAAAATTTATGTTGAGAATTTGCAATCGTCCAACCCAGTTCATTAAATATCAAACTGCCAGTACCAACGTCCAATATAACCATAACTGATTAATAAAAATAAAATAAAAACTCCTAATGCAGCCAACTTGAAATAATTGGCTAAAAAAGTACCGGAATTTTTTTGCGCTTTATTCATTAAAAGGATTAAACAAATTAGCCGGTGACGATATATTTGTTAATGGGCAAAATGAAACTTAAACAAAGTATCTGCCTTATATTTACCTGCAAAAATGTTAATTATGAAAAATATTTCGCGTCGTAAATTTTTAGGTGACGGTTATAAAGTTAGCCTTGCAGGAACAGCTATATTTGCAACAAACAATTCAATTACAAAAAAAATGGATCATATTTTTATACACCATGTTTATTTCTGGTTGAAGAATTCCGGTAATGCAGAAGATCGAAACAAGCTTGTAGCCGGCCTCCAAAAACTATCAAAGGCAACCACCATTAAACAGTTTCATATTGGCAAACCTGCCAATACCAACCGGGAAGTGATTGACAGTTCCTACGCCATATCATGGATGTTGGTATTTGACAATGATGCTGACCAGGCCACTTACCAGACTGACCCGATCCATTTAAAATTTATTGAGGAATGTTCGCATTTATGGTCGAAGGTAGTGGTGTATGATGCAGTGGATGCTTAAGCAAAATAGTTCAGACTTGATATATCAACCATCATTATAAAATATAAAAAAAGATAAACCTACAGACTACAGGTTTATCTTTTTTTATTATACCCTTCAAAAAAAATTATTTCAATTTCAGTGCGAAGCCGGTGTTTTGATATCCCTGGTTTAACGTCATTAGTACGCTCCAGTTACTGCCTCCAACAAAACCAGTTACCTCCAATGTACGATTCAACCTCAAATGATTACTGTAGCCTCTTCAGTCAATTTTGCTATGTTCTACTTTTTTTTGCTTGCTTTACTTCTTAATAATTCCCTGGTTTTAGTTCCTGATTCTTTCAGGTCTTCTTTTTTCCAGTTGCCATAATCGGATGCGGTGGTATTTAAAACCGAACAGGATTCATCCTTATCTGATACCGACCAGGTGATCCAGCTTAATTTTTTTGCCGCCATCCAGGCTATCCATTTATTCCATTCCACATAGTCGATCGGCCCGTTGCCGGAAGCTTGCATGCCCGCTGATTCTGATATAAAAATGGGGAGGCCTTTGGCAATGGCTGCATCGGTTCTGTCACGCAACATTTGCTTGTGTGTTGCCGCATAAAAATGCATGGTGTACATTAAATTTTTATACCCGATAATTGGATCTTCCGCAGGCAAATTAACGTCCTGGTCCCAATGCGGGCTGCCCACCAGGATAATATTATTGGGATCGATGGCCCTGATGATGGCAATTATTTCTTCGGCATATTTTTTTACTTCCGGCCAGGTTTCATAATCGGGTTCATTTACTATTTCATAAATGACATTTGGATTACTGCCATAAGTAGTGGCCATGGTTGCAAAAAAACTTTTCGCTTCTTTTAAATTGAGGTTATGGCTATGCCAGTCAATAATCACGTAAATGCCTTCATCAATTGCTGCATCCACTACTGTTTTAATCAACTGCATACTACGGGCAGAATCTTTCAGGTAGCCTTTATCGGGTTCTACGCCGAGGGCAGCCCTTACCACATCGCATTTCCAGTCTTTGTACAGCCATTTGGTGGTAGCTGCTGTATAAAACCTTGGATGAAAACAACTCCAGCCAAAACTCATTCCATTCAGAACAACGGGTTGATTATGCTGATCCATTAATTGGGTGCCGGTTACTTTTAACTGGCCATGTTGCTTTACGGGCTGGGCGATGGAACCCAGGGTGATAAAGAAAAGGATGATTGTGATGAACTTCATTGGATTGTGTTTAAAATTGATGTCTGATGTATTGATGTCTGATGTCTGATTTTTGATGTCTGATTTTTGATGTCTGATGTCTGATTTTTGATGTCTGATGTCTGATTTATTGATGTCTGATTTCTGATTTATTGATGTCTGATTTCCCTTTGACGGGTAGTATTTTCAAATATCCAATTTCTTTTGCCTTTATTATCAACCTGCCCGATTTTTTAAAGACATTAACAATTTGAAAGACATCAGACATCAGTAATCCGATAGCTATCGGATGAGCCATCAGACATCAGCGGTATATCTTCTTCAAATCTTTTTCAAACATCGTGTATTTATCATCATAAAATTTTATAAAATCTGCTTCGCTGGCCTGGCCCGGGAAAGGCGCATAAAAATGAGTTGGACTGTTTCTGTCATTCCTCCAAACCAATACATAAGAAAGCCTCATTTTTTTTGCCTTCAATGCTTTCAATAAAGTGCCGGTCCACCAGGTGGTATTGGGTATTGATTCCAGGCCGGTTTCTGTAAATGCCGCCAGCTTATTTGCCTTCTTTGCAATGTTTGAAACAATCTGCAGTTTCATGATTCCCGAATCAAGGTTATATTTTCCATCCCGGCCGAAGTCAGCATAATTATCTACGCCCAACATGTCTGCCCATTCATTGCCGGGATAGCTTTCCAGGTACTGTTCCGCTGTTTTGAAAGTACAATCAGGCGAGAAAGCATAAATGAAATTATGTACTCCTATACTATCCCTTAAATAGAAAACTGTAAATTTCCATAATGATGTAAATTCCTCCCGGGTGTAATGCGCTTTGCCCCACCAGAACCAATTGCCGTCAAATTCGTGAAATGGCCTGAATATCATCGGCACGAGGTTGCCATCATTGCCTTTGATTGTTTTCACAAATTCTCCGATGCTGCGAAGAATGGTTGTATACTTTTCATGCGCTACACCACCTGGAATGATATATTTTACAGCGGGTAATGATACCGAGTCTTTCCAGTAAAAACCACCTGGGGATACCGGGTTTGAAAAATGCCAGGCAACAGTAGTAACTCCGCCCCTGTTGTAGGTGGCTGCAATGTTTTTTCGCAGTGATTGCCTTGTATTTTCAATGGCGGTTTCCGGTATTCCGGAAAGGCCGCTAAAATCAACTCCTATTACCGCAGGATGTAAACCTGTTACCGATTTCACATCCGACCGGTCTTCATCACCCGACCAGCCATGACCATATTCTGTAGCGTGCTGATGGGCAAAAAGGATGTGTTTTTTGGAGAAAATTTAGCCTTGATATAAACTCCCGGGCTCCAGAACCGTGGCTTTTTTGCATCCCTGAAATCTATCCTGCCTACGTATTGAAACATGGGATTGTCGGCTTCAAATAATTGGAGGTTATCCTTTACTCCATTGGCCTGGACGGTTTGTAAAGCAGCCTGCAAAAAAAACAGGCAGCAAAAAGATATACGGGTGATCCATTTCATTTTATTATGTTTAAATCGTACCAAACTTTATTGTTTTTTAACCTCGTTACGACTAATTTGATTGTACAACATTTTGAATCCGTTTTTCTAAACCGGGTATGAGGATATGTAGCCAGGCTGAATTGAAAAACAAATGTTGCAGTGTGCGATGCCGAAAAAGCCGGCACAGGCATCCACTGAAGTTGTACATAGCTTCCTGGCCGGGATAATCATTTTCATTTTTTACTTTCTGACTAATTGTGCCTGAAACTGATAATGAGCAGACCTTACCGCCAGCCCCTCTCCAAAGGCAGCGGGGAGTTTGACCCTGCGGTGTTAAAGCCCTTTTCTTATCGTCAGCAGTGTCATTTTTATAGTCTGTTTACTCTGGAACCGGTATGTATTTTCCAGTTCTTTGTTAAACATCATTTTCACTTATAATATCCTCCAAAGGCAGAGGTGAGCTTGACCCTTCTATTTCAAAGCTCTTTTCGTTGTGGAATGGCTGCCTGAATTGTTAGCTAAATACCCTCCATGCTGCTGTTAATTATAATGAAAACCTGCACTCAAATTGCCAATCATCACTTTAAAATCTCCCGGCTCGGTTATCGTTTTTAATTGTTCATTTACAAATGCCAAATCATCTTTATTTATACTGAAACTAACCGTTTTGGTTTCCCCTGCTTCCAGGTCAATTTTTTGAAAAGCCCTTAAGCGTTTCATGTTAGGCGTTATACTGGCATACATGTCTCTTGAGTATAATTCAACGGTGTGTTTGCCATCTCTTGCACCCGTATTTTTCACCTTTACTGTAATTGCTAAATTGGCATTGCCTTTCAATTGGGCTGTACTTAGTTTAATATCACTGTACTCAAAACTGGTATAGCTTAACCCGTGCCCAAACTCAAACAATGGATTGTAGCCGGTATGTATATCATCATTAAAAACTTCCCGTATTTCTTCAGTTGGCTTCCTGTCGTACATTACTATTTCGCCCATGCTGCGTGGGTAGCTGAATGGCAGTTTGCCATTGGGGTTATAATCACCAAACAATACATCTGCAATTGCCTCGCCTGATTTCTTTCCGCTCCAGTAAGCCATTAATATACCCTTCATCTGAGGCTCAATGGCGGTTATAAATCTTGGCCTTCCTTCTGTTAATACCAATATCACCGGCTTACCAGTTGCGGCGGCAGCTTTTGCCAATGCCACCTGGTTTTCATCCAGTGCCAGGTCGGCAATATTACCAGGGCTTTCTGCATACGCGTTTTCACCCAGGCACAAAATAATGGCATCTACATTTGCGGCTGCCGTAGTAAATGCAGCGGCGTCATAGTTTAATGGATTATCAAATCCTTTACCCGTGGTGGTTACCACATTGGCTGCTCCTAATTTGGCCGTGATGGTTTGCAAAATAGTTTTACTATCTGCTGGATACCATTGCTCTTCTTTGCCCTGCCAGGTATAGCTCCAGCAGCCATTCAATGCACTGATGCTTTGTGCCGCGGGGCCAGCTACCAACACCTTTGCGTTTTTTGAAAGGGGCAATGTATTGGTTTCATTTTTCAATAAGGTCATGGCTTCGTGAGCGGCATCCAGGGCCAGTTGCTGGTATTCGGGTTTCCCAAAATTAGCAATGGCTTCTTTTTCAGGATAAGGATTGTCAAATAATCCCAGCTTGTATTTCAGTACTAAAATTCTCTTCACAGCATCATCTATCCTGCTCATGGGAACTTCCTTTTGTTTTACAGCTTCTATCAACAAATCGTAAAAAGAAAAATCAGATGGTACCATGCTCATATCTATGCCGGCATTTACACAGAGGGCTACTGCTTCCCTTGGCGTAGCAGCAATATTGTGGCGGTCGTGTACTCTTTTAATATCTTCCCAATCGGTTACAACCAGGCCTTCAAAACCAAGCTCCTTTCTGAGTATATCGGTTAATAAATATTTACTGGCATGAACCGGCACGCCGTTTATTTCGCTGGAGTTGATCATTACCGTTGACGCACCTGCTTTTACTGCTTCCCTAAACTGTGGCAGATAATATTCACGCATTTCAATTTCAGGCATATAAACAGGCGTTCTGTCTTTCCCGGTTCTTGAAGCAGAGTAACCTAAATAATGCTTCATACAGCTTGCCACGGCGGTGGCGCTTTTCAGGCCATCTTCTTCATAGGCTTTTATCACTGCGGCACCCATTGTTTTGCCAATAAAAACATCTTCGCCGTAGGTTTCCGGAAACCTTGACCATAGTGGCAGTCGGCCAATATCCAGTACAGGAGCGAAGTTCCAGCGAACGCCGGATGCCCTTAATTCTTTTGCCGCCACTTTTGTAATTGCTTTTGCCAGTTCCATATTCCTGGATGCCGCCATCCCTATATTCTGAGGAAATAAGGTAGACTCGAGTGTATAAGTTTGTCCATGTATGCCATCAAGGCCATAGATTACAGGGATTTTTAGTCTGGTTTTACTGGCTTCATCAGCAATCTCTGTTAACAGTTTATGCCATTGCACCACGGTTAATGCATGATTGGTTACATTTAAAATGGACCCTACTTTATAATCCGTCACCGCCTTTTTTAATGCTACTGCATCCAGTTCCCCATCAACTTTGGTGCCTACCACGCCTAATGTTACCTGCGTCATCTGCCCCACTTTTTCTTCGAGGGTCATTTTAGCCAATAAGTCATTTATTTTTTTATCTGTTGGGTTAACGGCTTTTTTTATTTGTGCATGCAGGTTAATGCAGATGCCTGCGGAAATAATTAAGAACAGGAGGCGCTTCATAGTAAATGTTTAAGGGAAGATGTGAACAATGTTTTATTCTGTTGATATTTTTGTAAATGCTTTGATTAGTTTCCAGGTACTTTTATCGTTATCGAAAACGGAATTAAGCCCTTGTTCTTCCATAGGTGGATCGGATGTATAATCATCACCTTCGCCCCATGTGTGATGGCTGTTTTCTGCCGCCCTGCCGATGCCTCCAAAACCCCAGAAGTTGCACCCGGCAACAATGCCGTTGCTCAAGCGGCTTTCGTTCCATCGTGTAAACATTTGCCGGTAATAATTATCCCGCAAGGTAGTGGATGATTTATTAATGAATGAATGGTTGTCGCGTGGTAAGCCAAACTCTTCTATCACCAGTGGCTTTTTTAATCTTTTGGCTACTTCAATGTGTTTGTCAATATAAGCGGAGGTATTATTTAATATCCTGCTAAAACCGGCTGAAATCAACGTGTCGCTGAACCATCCCCAGTTTTTTGGCCAGATATGAATGGTAAGGTAATCAATGGTTTTGACTGCATGTACGGCTTCAAATGTCTCCATGTTTTCGCTTCCCATCTCCCCTTCACTGCCTGTTGTTACCAGGTGGTTGGGATCGAGGGTTTTTATCATTGAAGAAGCATCTCCAATCCATTTCCTAAACGCCGGAATGGCTTCGGCTCTCATGGGCCTTGGTTCGTTGGCAAGTTCCCAGGCCATGATGGCCGCATCATCCTTGTATAGTTTTCCGCTGATGGTATTTGTTCTGCTTACAATCAATTTCAACTGGTTACTATATGCCTCTTTACATGGGCTACAAGTGCAGAATTGTTGCACTATATCCCTGTTTTCGTCCCAGCTTAATTTCCTTCTCATAATACTATCATCCAGTAAACCATTCCAGTTGAGGTATTGCAAAAACCCTCCGCTCCATTCCCAGTTGTTGCTTAAAAAAATTACGGCCTTCATATTTCGTTTGCCCATTTCAGCCAGCAGGTAATCCAGTCCTTTTAAAAGTGTATCATCAAATCTCCCCTGTTCGGGCTGAAGGGATGGCGATACTCTTTGTACCCCATTTATCTGACCTGAACCTTCCACGCCGGCCAGCACCCTTAAATTATTTACCCCTTTTTTATTAAGAAAATCCAATTCCTTTTGAAGCCTTTTTTTCCCTTTCGTTGGATCATCTAATAATGCTAACAGGCCGCCATACCAATAATTGGTACCAATGTAGTAATAAGGTTTGCCGTTTACTATGAACTGGTGATCTTTTACGCTTACGAAGGATTTCTGGCCTTGTACCAATTGACTCAACATAAAAACAAATACAACCAGCGTGGTAGCTATGCAAAGATTTCTTTTAATGTAATTCATATCATTACGATTCTTTCCTGATTTACCTGTTGTAAATATTCTTCAGCAAAACACGGCAACAAAACAATTTAATTTTTATACCAATTCAACCGGTTATAATTGTCCGCGAGGTGGTTGGTGAGAATACCAACCACGGCCCAGCCTAGGTCGGGTGTCCCTACCGACCGAAAACGGGGAAATGCACCCATATTGCTTCATACAAATGATGCAAAAAACACCTGTGTACAGGCTAAAAAAAAACTGGCGCCGATTATATTATTTCACAGCAGCCAGGTTTTATATGTAAATTATATTTGGTAGTTAGCGAATAGGCATTATACTGATTAACAAGTACACCAGGAAACACTCTTTTAAAACCACCTTAGTTTTGATACTTTTACTTCAAGGTAAAAAGGATCATTTTATTCCCACTAATTTAATCCAAGTGCATCTACATAAATTGTAAAGCCGCCACTTCCACTATATTCTTTTATAATGATTTCACTAATAGTAGTAGTACTTGTAAGGGTGGATATAGGAACTGCATAATCAGTCCATGCCCCCTCAACAATAGTAATCAGGTATTTGTCAGCGCCATTTATTCCGATGTTTACTCTTTTACCTGCACTTCCCGGTGCGCCATAAACAGACACTTTAAATGTAGTATAGGGCGTTACATTCACACTGGCGCCTCCAAGTTGTAATGGTGACCCATAACCACCGACATAATTAATTTTGATTGATTTTGTACCTTCTCTAACAGGAGATGTATTATTTCTATCGGAAGTACCTCCCCATCCGCCACCTATCCAACCAGTGCTGGTCCAATTGGAAGTAACCGCATCATTATAAATAGGCAGTGCAATAATTGGAGCCGGCACGCTACCAGTAATTTCTAAAATGTCTGTTGATTGAACTTTAAGTGTTGAATTCAGCACGGCCAGCGTAACCTTACCCCTTAGAACTCCTGCAGGAACTGTCACAACAATCTGCGCAGCCGTTTGGCTGATGAATGTAGTAACAGCAGGTGCATTATCAAACAAAACCGAAGTAGCCAGATCGAGATTGGTTCCGGTAATGGTAAGATTTGTCCCGGGATCAATTGGGTTAGGAGACATTGTTGCAATAGATGGCAACACCACATCTAAATCCATCGCTGACATAGTTCGTACTCCAGACGCGGCTTCCAATGATAGTTTGCCTTTTGTGGCGGCTGCCGGAATTTTTACTACCAGTTGAGTGGCAGACTGGCTAACGAAAGTTGTAACTGGTGTGGCAACCCCGTTAAATAATATTTTTTTGGCAAGATCAAGATTTGTACCCGTAATAGTAAGATTGTCTGCATGTTTAATCGGGTTTGGAGCCATGCTAACAATAACGGGTAAGGTCACTTTAAGGGTATCTGCTGTTTGTACTTCGCCTGGCTTTGTTCCTCCATAATAAATTATTAACGGGCCGGTTTGCGCATCCAAGGGTATTTTAACCACCAACTGGGTTAACGACTTACTTATAAAAGAAGTAGTATCTACAATTTTATCATTGGCAAACTTTACCCCGGTTGCCCATTGCAGGTATTGACCGGTAATGGTAACATTCTCACCAGGTCGTGCGGTACCCGTTATGGAAGTTATGCTAAGTGGTACCAGGAGGTTCAATTTTGTTTTCGAAACAATGTCACCCTCCGGGGTTTTAAGCTTAATAAATCCTTGCTGAGTTTGCTGAGGGACAATAATTAAAATCAGTTCGGATGTATGTTGTAAAAAAGCAGCTTTTGCAACTGCCACTCCCCCTGTTAATTCTATTGAGGTTACCCTATCCAGGTTTAATCCGATAAACCGCAGTGTATCACCAGGCTTTGCGCCGGTAGGACCAAAGCTGAGTAATTGTACCCCGCCAGAAGCGGCAGCCTCATCTTTCTTACAGGAATGTATGATTCCAATTGTAAGCAAAAGGCATATTAATGGCAATAGTCGTATGTTATATATTTTAAGCATTCTGTCTGTTTTAAATAGGTTGTATAATTGTTTATTTAATAACCTTTGGAACCACCCTGAAATTATCCAACGATAAATCAGCATCTAAATCACCAGGGCCATGAAAAAGCAACCGGGTCCAATACCCATTTGGGTTTATAACAGGCTTTACTTTATAACTGGCTACCACTTCTTCAAAAGGGATTACTACTGTTTGCCATTGTCCCTTTGTATCATAGGGCGGTTTCCATTGGTAAGCATCATTATCTTGTGCACTTAGCGCCACATTAATTTTAAGCATATTTGAACTATAAGGCTTCATCGTATTTACTTCAAATTTCAGGTTATAATCTTCCGGTTTAAGTATCGCCGCATCAGGGATATTTTTGCTATGAGCGGGCATTGCTGATGCCGGGCCGCCTGCTAATTCATTCCAGCTCCAGGCAGCAATTGATTTTCTAAAACGCAGATAGTTACCATTGATTTTTTGAGGATCGGCGGCACCGGGACTGGTGATTACATAAGATGCATTCCACCATCCTTCATAAGGATCACTGTCAATAAACATATTCCTGTTATCCCTGAACCAGAAGTTAGAGAGCGTTTCACCAAAGTTAGATTTCACTGTAATTTGGCCGGGTAATGCTCCTGCCGGAACCCTAACCTGTATTTCCTGGTCTTTTAAGGATACCAACTGACCTGTTACGCCACCGGTGAAAGTGACGATTACCGGGCTATAAAAAAAATCGCCCCTGATAGTAGCAATATCGCCGGCATTTACATACTCAGAAACCATACTATACACTCCCGGCTTGCTGATCTGCACCTGGAAACCATACAACAGGGAATCGCCATTTTTAAAAAGTATTTTCAATTTGTTATTAATAGAAAGCGGAATTTGAGAAGGTACATTTACCAGTATGCTTGTATTGGTTATATAGGTAGGGTTTAAGTTGGCCTTCTGATCGTTAAACCACATTTCAACTGCGTTACCAAGATTTTCGCCCATGATAGCAATTAATTTACCCTGGCCCGCACCTATTAGAAGAGAGTCAGATGAAAGCGGGTTGGTGACCCTTACATAGTTTATTTTGGGTACACCACCAGCGTCATCATTTTTGCTGCATGATGTAAATGTACCTGTTACCACCAGGGCCATGAACAGTAGTCCTATAAATTGATTGAGTGTTTTCATTTGACTTATAATTTTTTATACAATGATTTGAATATGCTTATGGATAATCAACAGCAGGCTTTTTTAAATTTGGCGCCAGGCTGATTTCAGCAGAAGGAATCGGCAAGCGGAAATTACCGGAATTTGCAGTCACCTTTCTTTCTGTAGTAGCCCAGGTTGTTTTCTTAAAAGTCCATTCTGTTGGATTTGGAAAAGCATCTGTCCTGATGTTAAAGAGGCCACGGTCCTGGCTGTTTAGTACCTGGTAGGCCTTTTGCGGATTATAATAATGGAGGCTTACAAAATCATACCATGCCATGCTTTCCACGGCAAATTCAATCATTCTTTCTTTAAATACAATATCAAATGTAAGCGGTGTAGGTGTACCAGAAAAAGGGTCTACAAGCAGGTGAGGTGATAATCCCGCCCGGGTATGTACCATATTAAAATATGCGAGGGCAGTTGCATCGGTTGTGGAAGCACCATTTCCTATAACCGCTTCCACATATACCAGGTACATTTCAGCCAGGCGCATCATGTAGGTATCATTCGGATAGTTTTGTTGTGCTGCTCCGCCAACATCCTCCGATTTTCCGACTACGTATTTTTTTATATAAGCAAAGTTTACATCACCGCCTGTATTGGGAACCAGCAATTTTTGCTTTACACTACTGCCATTCACATTTAAAACCTGTGTTATCTCATTGTAACCGTTACCGGGTAACATAAAAGTAGTCTTTAGCCTGGTATCCAGCGTACGTCCTTTCAGCATGGTATCACCGGATGCTGCGATACCTTCATATTGGCTCAGCATCCACCAGGTGGCACTTTTATCTCCGCCCCATCCATCACCGTTGGCAATGTCATTACTGAAGTTGAGGTAAGAAGGCATACTGTTTGCCGTTCCATACGCTGAAAAAACCCATTGCAATGAAAACAATGATTCTGAATTGTTATCATAAGGGAACTTAAATAAATCTTCATATTTTGATAACATTTTTGCACCACTTTGAGTAATTACTCTTTCTGCATAGTATTTGGCGCTATCAAGAAATGCCTGTTTCCTGCCATTTGGACCAGTACCTTCCACACCGGCCCTGGTTAAATAAAACCTTGCCAGCATACCCTCGGCAGTCCATTTAGACACTCTTCCCACCTGGGCGGGAGTGGATGGCAGATCGTCAGCTGCCGCACGCATTTCACGGGTAATAAAACGCCAGATACTTGGCACGGTGTTTTTCTGCAACGTAGTATCCGTTAAATAATCCAGGTTGTTTGTTATCACGGGTACCTCACCCCAGTTCATCACCAGGTAACGGTAAGCCAGCGCTCTCATGAATCTTGCCTCCGCAATAGCCATTTTCTTTACCGAAGCCGACACTCCATCGCCGGCAAATTTGTTGATGTTATATATCGCCATATTAGACTGGGCCACCACATTAAAGAAAGCACGCCATGAGGCATTGTTCTCACTATTTTCGGCAGTTGTATTGAACAATACATTCCCCCGGTCATTATAGGCAGAATAGGCGGTTCCTGCCCTGAAATCGCCCAGGTTATAATATGCCTTGTCATTATAATCGAACCATACCCGGTTGTATAAAGATGCGGTACCGGCCATTACCTGTTCATTGGTTTTATAAAAGCTGGCATTAACGATGGCATCGGTTGGCGGCTTTACCAGGAAGTCTTTTTTGCAACTGATCAGCATTGCTACAGGTACAATCAACCCAATCAAATATTTTAAACTATTGATATTTTTCATGTTGTAGTGCTTTAAAAGTTTACATTCAGGCTAAATGTGTAAATAGGAGTTAGCGGATAGCGGCCGTAATCAAGCCCGATGGCCTGGTTGGCTGTTGATGCATCCCTGCCTACATAGGCGCCTACTTCGGGGTCGAACCCTGAGTAATTGGTTATTGTAGCCAGGTTTTGAATACCCACCGTGGCCCTTACTCCCCTCAATATTTTTTGCCTTTTAACCAGGGATTGTGGTACGTTATAGGATAATGAAACATTCTTCAACCGGAGATATGAACCATCTTCCACGTACTTATCAGTAATACGGGCATAGGTTCCGTTTACATCTGCACCTGTAATGATTCTGGGTACATTTGATGCGGGGTTCAAAACGTATGCTTTGCCGTTTGCATCTACGCCAAGTTTTGCATAATTCAGCGTACTGGTCATCATATTACGGCCCAGGTTGATGTTGTTGGGATTGGAATTTTCCCACGCTATGAAATTGTATATATCATTTCCTAAAGTAGCAGTCAACAGGATACTCAGGTCGAAGCCTTTGTAGCTAAATGAGTTGGTAAACCCACCAAATAATTTAGGCCATGGATTGCCAATATTCGTTTTGTCGTTTACATCAATTTTCCCATCACCATTGATATCCCTGTATTTAACATCGCCTACCCAAATACCTCCATTTTGCTGTGTCGGGCGCCTTGCACCATTGTTGTCAACCGGTACGGCACTTTTATTGATTTCGTCTTCAGTCTGGAACAATCCATCCTGGATATAGCCCCTGAACAACCATGGCTGTAAACCAATCGCAGAACGTTGTGTCCATGGATCTTGCTGATTGAGCCACCAGGAACTGCGTTCAAAGAATGCTGCGTCAGAATTCAAACTTTCAATATTACTCTGGAAATGCGAGAAGTTAAGGTTTGATTCCCACCGGAAATCTTTCGTATTAACGTTGATTGTATTCAGGCTAAAGCTCCAGCCATTTGTTTTAAGATCGCCGGCATTTACCATGGGCGCCTGGATGGATGCAGAACCAGCGGTACCCATATACCAGGGCAGGCTTGCAGGCATGATAAGGTTGCTCGTTTGTTTTACATAATAATCAAATTCCATCGAAATCCTGTTCTTAAACAATCCAAGATTTACTCCCACATTGTTGGTTCTTGTTTCTTCCCATTGAAAACTTGGATTGGAGTAGGCACCAGTTAAAAAGCCGGTACCCCATGGAGTTGGTCCAGGACTAAGCGCCGAGTAAATGGCGGACTTGCTCCATCCCTGGTTCCCGGTAACACCTGTTTCCAGTCTAAGCTTCAAGTCACTGATAAAAGGAACATCGAAAAACTTCTCCTGGTTTGCCCGCCACGCAACGGATACGGAAGGGAATGTGCCCCATCTTTTATCACTACCAAAATAAACAGAGCCGTCCCTGCGCACACTGGCGGTTAAAATATAACGGTTATCATAATTGTAATTTAATCTTCCCAGGTAAGACTCCATTGCCCAGTTATCAGACCCACCCGTATTACGAGATGTGTTATCGTTACTTCCTGCACTTAAATCAAATAGGTCATTGGTAAGGAAGCCTGTTCTTGAACCCCCTACATTTTTCCAATTTGATCCTTGCGATTCATGACTTGCCATTAAGCCAATATTGTGTTTTTTAATCTGCTTTGTATACTCAAGCAATTGGTTCCAGTTCCAGTAGGTACTTTGGCTGGTACCGTTTGTAAGGGAAGCTATCGGGTTAACTGCCCATCCGATGGAATAAGTTGGCTGATAAAAGGTTGAATTACCAAAACCCAAATTTGTATTGAATGAAGTTCTCGCAACCAGCCCTTTTGCTAATGTGACGCCGATGTTTAATCCACCGAGCAACTGTTTCCTGGTATTTGTATTGGTAACCAATTGAGAAATGGCGATTGGATTAACGGGTGAAAACTGGTGGGCCGGATTAGAAAGGTCACCTCCACCCCATGAACCATTGAGGTTTTTAACGGGTACTTCCGGGCTTAACTGGATAGCACGGATGATGACATTTTCCTGGCTGGTAGTCAGTTTTTCGTCGGTTTGGTTAAAACTAAGATTCGCACCAATGGTGATCCACTCTCTCGGCTTGTTATCAAGGTTCAACCTGAAACCATACCGTTTAAATCCTGAACCTTCTGCCACTCCCTGCTGATCTAAATATTCACCTGACATATAGTAAGTGGTAGTATTGCTTCCGCCTGATAAACTCAATTGGTGTTTTTGCATCGCTGCATTGTTGAATAGTTCACTTTGCCAGTCGGTACCGGCGCCTAAAATAGAAGGATCCAGCAATTCTTCCCGAACGGTTCCACCTGCTATGGCTTTGTACTCTTTCTGCATTTGCGCATACTGCGGCAGGGTCATTACTTCTACCCGTTTGGGTGGTGTTTGAATATTGTATTGAGCATTGTAGTTGATTTTAAAGTCGCCGTTTTTACCACGTTTTGTGGTAATCAGTACTACCCCATTGGTTGCACGGGAACCATAGATGGCTGTGGCGGAGGGACCTTGCAGGATCTGTACGTCCTCAATATCGTTGGGGTTGATACCTGCCAGCGGATTGGTAGAATTGGCTGTACCTCCACCCTGCATTTGAACACCATCAATTACATACAACGGCTCCGAATTACCATTAATGGTACTGATACCACGGATAGCGATTGATACACCTCCACCCGGCTGACCGGAATTTTGGGTAACATATACACCAGCCGCCCTTCCCTGGATGGCCTGTTCAACCGTAGTGTTCACTGTTTTTTCCATATCCTTTGCAGATACGGATGTTTGTGCGGTAGTAAGATTGGCACGCCTGGCGCTGCCATAACCAATCACTACAACATCACTCATCAGCTTGGTGCCGTCTGTTTCCATTGTAACCTGGATATTGGTCCTGCCTTCAATGGCAATGCTTTGGGTTTTCATACCTACAAAAGTGACCGTGATCAATTTTGCTGCTGCGGGTACCGTAATGCTAAATACTCCATTATTGTCCCCCGCTACTTCCTTTTCACCTTTAACGGATATGGTTGCACCAGCAAGAGGAACGCCTTTCTCATCAGAAATTTTTCCGGTTATCACTCTTTGTTGTGCAAAGGATTTTTGGAGAAAAAATGTACATACAATTACAAGTAGGAACTTACAGATTTGACCTTTCATATAGCAGAAATTTTATAAAAACAAAATTATAACTCTAATGAGATTAAACTAATACTATTTTAACTTTTACTTGCCTGCTTCTTCGCTTCCGTAACAAAAAACAAGAGCACTACCTAAAGATGATCTTCCTAACTTCTACCCTAACTAAAATCAACGGGAATAGCTTTAAATTCTGCAAAAAGGACATGTGTTCCTGCCTGGCTATTTATTGAAAAAACGGGTGATATGAAAAACACAGGCTTCAAAAAATAGAGTGTATTGTTAAACCTATTTATTATACTTTTTTATCTTGCGCATTACGTTACATAAAAAAGCTGAGAAACCGAAAAAATGATATCCAGGTTTTATTTTATTATTTTATTTATCCGGTTGATTACTTCAATACAGGCCCTGCTATTGTGGTAAGGACATTTCCAAATTCCAACTTTGTCCTGGCCTTTCATTACTGTGCCGTCTTCATTTATCCCCCATAGCCATTCTCCGTAAATTTTATCTTTGATTAAAGTACCTGCAAACTTCCATGATTGCAATGATTTTTCCAGGTATCTTTTATCGTTTGTTAATTGCCAATGATTGAAAAAGCCAATCATTGCTTCTGCCTGTACCCATGAATGTTTTTCCTTTATCCAATGTTCAGTACCGGTTTCATATTCGTACCAAAGCCCACCGTCTTTGTCAATTCCTTCAGTGGCAGCAAAAGAAATTTTTATTGATAAATTTTTGATCTCTGCTATTAAAGACTCATCCCTTATTGCTTCCGCCGCTTCCAATAATAACCATGCTGCTTCTATATCATGTCCGTATGAAATGGTGTTAGATTTACGGTTCCATTTTTCATCAAAAAACAGTACCAAATGACCAGTTTCAGTTGCAACAATATAATCCGAAAAATTTTTAATCAATCGTTGAATTTGCTGTTTTAAAGTGCTGTCTGGCCAGATTTGATATAGCGATGTATAGGCTTCCAGCACATGAAGATGCGTATTCATCGTTTTCTTTTCGTTGGCATCTTTTGCACTCAGGCGCAGGTCTTCCATCGGCTTCCAGTCACGGGTAAACGCTTCCAGGTAACCAGTATTTACTTCATCAAAACTGTACGTTTCTATTTGCCGGTATAGTTCAATGGCGGCATTTTTCGCGGTATCATTATTACTTATTTCGAAATAAGCGCAACAGCCATATATCGCAAAGGCCAATGCATAAATTTGTTTTTTTGTATCCAGCGGTTGGCCCATGGCATTTACGGTCCAATAAACACCTCCAAATTCAGTATCAATAAAATTAGCAGTAAAATAATTGAACGCTATTCTTGCTAAGTGCAGGTGTTTCGGGTTACCGGTTAGTTTATATGCTGAAGAAAAAGCCCATAGTATCCGGGCATTCAGCACCGACCCTTTTGGCGCTTCCGGATGCGGGATATTATTTTCATCAATCCTTCCAATAAAGCCGCCATTTACAGGATCATGCGTGTTACGTATCCAATAGTCAAGGATGTCATTTAATTCAGCCTTTACTTCAGTGTAGTATTGAGTAAGAATTTCGGTATTACTTGTAACGGGGTGTGGTTTGGTATTGTCCATAATCATTCTTACAAAAAATTGATTTGATCACCTGTTTATGCATTCTTTCCATCCTGCACCATAGAGATTTTCTCTTCCTTTGTTTCCAGGTAATGTTGATTGTGCTGAACCATATTGACGATGGCCTGCACGGATGCGGCGGAGCGAAACCCGTCTTCCGGTGTATTGATCACATAATCCGTTAACTGTTCAATAGAACTGGTGGCAACATGCATCCTGGTATCAGATGAAGCGTAATAAATAAAAACTTTCCCATCCTCATCGGCGATCCAACCATTACTGAAAACCACATTGGAAACATCTCCGACCCTTTCTTCTCCTTCGGGTGCCAGGAAGTAGCCGCCAGGCTTATGCGTAATGCAGGTAATATCATGCAGGGCTGTCATAAACATGTACAATACATAGCGTAGCCCTGCGGCGGTGTTTCTTACACCGTGTGCCAGGTGCAGCCAGCCATGCGCTGTTTTAAATGGAGCCGGCCCCAGCCCGTTTTTCATTTCATAAACGGTGTGGTATACCCGGTTGTCGATTACAATTTCATGCTCTACTACTGCGTTGGTAATATCTTTTGCAAGGCCAAAACCAATTCCACCGCCCTTGCCTGCTTCAATAAAACTATCCTGTGGTCTTGTATAAAATGCGTACTGTCCATTTACGAATTCGGGATGCAAAACTACGTTTCTTTGCTGCGCAGAAGGCGTTTTTAAATCAGGCAGGCGCTCCCACTCTACCATGTCTTTCGTTCTTGCAATACCACATTGCGCAACTGCAGATGAGTGGTCGCCGTGTGGCGCTTTGGAATCCTTTCTTTCGGTGCAAAAAAGCCCGTATATCCATCCATCCTCATGTGCAATCAAACGCATATCATAAATATTTGTATCCGGCACATCCGTCTCCGGCATCAGGATAGGATATTCCCAAAATTGAAAATTATCAATTCCGTTATAACTATCTGCCACGGCAAAAAAGCTCTTTCTGTCAACTCCCTCCACCCTTGCAACCAATGTATATTTATCTTTCCATTTAATTGCCCCGGCATTGAGTGTTGCATTAATACCAAACCTCTCCATCAGCAATGGGTTGGTGGCAGGGTTAAAATCGTATCGCCAGGCTAAAGGAGTATGGGCGGCTGTAAGCACCGGATTTTTATACCGGTTGTATACGCCATTGCTTTCTGCCAGCATTTCATTTTTCCTAACCACCAGCGAATGATGGGTATCTTTTAAAACCGTTGCTCGTTTTTTAAACGCTGCTTCCATAAAAATTAGTTTTAATCTTCCAGTTTATTCCACCATGTTCGTTTTAAAATGAGGACTACCACCACTATTGCCCCGATGGTAATCCATAGTGGTGTTTGCATTTTTAATATAAAATACATGGGTAAAAGCGTAAAACATAGTTGACCGATGATGCCAATTACTACATTGAACATATCCAGTTTAAACCTTTTGTTTGCAATAAATGTGGGATCATCAACTACTACTTGCTCATGAATGGGTTTCCAAAACCCCCATGGCCTTACAGTTTTATAAAATGATTTTAATACAACTGCATCGGTGGGTGGCGCTGCATAAGTTCCGATAATACATCCTGCCAGCGAAAGCACAAACAGCAGTGGCCACCAATATAAGGGCAATCCTGTAGTTACGTAAGGCATCAGCAAAGCGGCTACGATGCCCACTGTCATGCCCCAAAAAAAGCCATTGGCATTAAACCGCCACCAGTACCATTTAAAACAATTGGCTGCTACATAACCGCCATATAATCCACCTACAATCCATTGCAGAATTTCATTTACATCGCTGGCCAGGAAACCAAAGAATACCCCGATTGCAACCACCAGCACGCCAACGATGTAATTCATGGAGATAATCTTTTTTGTACTTGCCTGCGGGTTAATATATTTCAGGTAAATATCATTGGTGATATAAGCCTGTGCAGCATTGAGGGTACCACTGAAGGTTCCCATAAATGCGCCCAGCAATCCGGTCAATACAATCCCCAATACGCCTACCGGTAAAAAATTATTAACAGTGGCGGGAAGTATCCTTTCAAAATCGGTGACGCCATCAGGACCTTTTAAATAAAGCTGGTTGTAGTACAATAAGGCAAGTACGGTTAAGCCGGTTATCATGGAGTAACGAATGGGCAACAACATGATGCTTACAAAACCAGTCATTTTACTGGCATCTTTCGGACTTCTTGTACTTAACACTTTTTGCATATCGTAATTGGGTGCCGGCCCGGCCAGGGAAGCAAACACCCCTTTCAATAACATCATCATAAAAAACAAACCGAATAAACTGAATCCATCATCGGCTATTTTTTTATTTGCATCTGCGGCAATCTTACTCCAATCGAGGTTGAGTTTCCAGCTAAAAAACGGATCGCTCCAGCCTTCCGGAACATTCAGCGTGTGCCCGTTAAGGTTTTGCATGGCGATTACCGCAATGGCAATACAGCCTATCGTCATTATTGCATACTTTATCACATCGCCCAACACAATGCTGTGCATACCTCCCAATATGGAATAAAACATAGCGAACAGGGTAAACACGATACCATAAAAATGCGGTACATATTTTTCAGTTACTTCAAATGGCACATAATCTTTTACTATATCCCATGGGATAAAAACCTGCATGAATTTCCCGAGCCCTACAAAACCATAAGCTAAAAATCCAAGGCAACTAATCAGTGCAAACGCAATCACTATAATATGTGATCCCGTAACTCCTTTGCCGGTCAATCCAAAACGGGTACTCAACCATTCGGCGCCCGTATTAGCGTTACTGCGCCGCAACCATTTGCTCAAAAACATCATCATAAATACCTGGTTAAAAACGGGCCAGAGCCAGGGTATCCAGATACTTTTAAGTCCGTAAACAAAACATAGCGCTACCATCCACATGGTTCCACTGATGTCAAACATGTCTGATGCGTCGCTTAGTCCAAGCATATACCAGGGAAGGCTTTTGCCACCCATGAGGTAACTCTCTTTGTTTTGCCTGGCCTTTTTCCTCATCCAAAATCCGATAAGGATCATGGTAATAAGGTAGCTTACTAAAATCAGGATATCGATCAGTTGTAATTTCATAAACATTTAGCGGGCATGCTATTATTTAATTTTTGTTGATGGTTAATCAAAATGATAATGATAGAATATTATTGAGGATCTTAAAACGGGAAATTTACCTGGTTGATTAATTTTTTTTATATAATTTTTGTTTTCTCGTTTTTTTCTCAAAAAATACTTTTTCGAGATTGTAAAAAGCTTTAAAATCATTTTCAGAAACCTGGCCTTTAAACGGTGCATAATAATGCATATTGCCATTAGGCTGCAACCCGTGGTTACGCCACAGCAATACATAGGAAACCGGGTGGTTTTCTATTGCCTTCCATAAGGTTTTTGTCCACCACTCATTATATGGTATTGCTTCGTATCCTGTTTCGCCAAAGGCCGGTATTTTATTATGTTCTTCTGCAATGGTATCCAACATGGCCAGTTGCCGGCTTACTTTATCAACAAAACTATTGTCTTTTAATGGATCGCCATATTGATAAGCATCAAAGCTCACGATATCTACATATTCATCCCCGGGATATCTTTCAATGAATTCTTCCGTTGTGTTAAAATCACCTGCGGTATTGTAAACGAATATAAAATTGTGTACCTGCTTTTGTTGGGTTAAATAGTTGAAGGTAAATTTCCATAACTGCTTAAATTCACCTGGTGTGCAGGTATTTTGAGTCCACCAGAACCAGTTGCCGGTAAGCTCATGAAAGGGCCGGAACAGTATTGGGATCAATTCACCTTTGGATCCTTTGAGTGATAGAGAAAAAGCAGCCACCTTATCGAGCCATGATTTATAGACTTCATGAGCAGATCCGCCGGGCAATACCGCAGCAACTCCTCCATGTGTTGTATCCCAGGCATTTTTCAATGTCACCGGGTGATCGAGATGCCAGCTTACTGTTATTACTCCACCTCTTTTATAACCCTGTTGTATGTACTCCCTCATTTTTTCAAAAGGTACCCCATCAATATTTAGCTTACTATCTTTTTCAAGTCCTGCATAATCCCACCCATACACAGCCGGGTACTCCCCTGTTACGTCTTTAACGTCACTCCTCCCATCTTCATATTTCCACCCTACTCCGTATGCCAGGTCATCCTGGTGGCCAAACATTACACCCCTGGGCAGTAATTTTTTTAAATTGGTAAGCAGGTATTGAGATTTTTTAGTTGCAGATTTATCGGCTGGCTGTGCAAAAGAAATAATTCCGGTAAAAATAAACGCATTCACAAAAAGGAAGGTGACAATATTTTTCAAATGGCAATTTTTAATCGTTTGGAAGTTGAGGGATTGATCAGGGCAAAATTAACGCGATTCATTATCTAGTAACTAATACTATATTATCTTATGTTTGATCTATTTGACTGGCACGTTTTAATAGACTGCGAATAATAATAGAACATGTACACTGTATTCCTCATGATTTTTTGTAAAAAGACATAAATTAAAGTTGGTACTATTTTAATAATATTATTAGTACTTTCACATCTTTATCTATCTCCAATCGATTTAAGTTGCTTTGCTATGAATAAAAATATTGTAAGGGAAATTACCCCCCTCACCCAGAATGATTGTTTTACTATTTTTTCAAGGGTTAAAAAAGAATTCAATTTTCCTTTACATTATCATGAAGAATTTGAACTGAACCTTATTATTAATGCTAAAGGTGCCAAGCGGATAGTGGGCGATCATATTGACCAGATTGATGACGTTGAACTGGTGTTGATAGGACCGAACTTATCGCATGCATGGTTCACTCACCAATGTAAAACCGGTGAAATAAAAGAGGTAACGATCCAGTGGCATAAAGATTTGCTGGATGAAAAATTATTGCGGCGAAACCAGTTGAGTTTCATCAGGAAGATGTTTGACCTTTCCCTGAAGGGAATTTTGTTTTCAAAAGAAGCCGTGCAAAACATCTATCCCAGAATCGTATCGCTTGATAAAGAAAGTGGTTTTGATTCAGTAATGGCACTCATTGATATTTTACATGACTTATCTACTTCCCGAAATATGCGCACATTGTCTGAGACCGGGTTCAACAGCGATTTTCAACTTAATTTCAACAGCAGGCGTATTGAAAAGGCATTTGAATACATGAATAAAAATTACGACAAGCCGATTACACTGGGAGATATTGCCAAACTGGTCAATATGACGGAAGTATCTTTTAGCAGGTTTATTAAAAAACGTACCGGCATCACTTTTATCGATAGTTTAAATGAAATAAGGCTTGGCCACGCCTCCCGTATTTTAATTGATACCACCAATTCAATTGCTGAAGTATCCTATAGTTGCGGCTTCAATAATATATCCAACTTCAACCGCTTGTTTAAAAAGAAAAAAGGTTGTACACCAAAAGAGTTCAGGGAAAATTTTTCTGGCACACGCACATTTATATGATTTGAATAGTTTTCTGGCAGAGACTCGCCTGGGAAGTATCCGTCAATATTAATCATCCGCATTAATTAAGAAAATTAAGTATTTAATTTGAATTTGATGTTCTGCAATTAAGCTGTGAATTACAACCATACGCTGTAAGGTTGACAATATTAATTCAAGCATTCGTTTTTTTAAATTGCTCCTTTAAATAAGCCTGGCTATCAATTCCAAAATATGGACTTGGTTTATCTTTTTATTTATACTTTTTATTTATCTAAATGAAACCTTCATCCACAGCGGCTTTCGGATTAAAGCTGTTTCATGTTTCAAATATTTATCAGGAAAAATTTATATTTATTTTGTTTTTAAAATTTGAAGTCTCTATATTTGTGCTTCCTCTATAAGCAGAATTCAAATATCCCTTCATTTACCACACCTCAAAACAAAACACCACCAAGTTCCATCGAAAAGCTATACATCTGATATAGTGAAAAGCTGCTATTATTTAAACCAAAACACCACAAGAATGATTCGTAATTGGTATGCAGTTTACACCCGACCAAACAGGGAAAAAAAGATAGCCTCTATTCTTACCAAAAGAGGTATCAAAAACTATTTCCCGTTGAACAATGTTATTGGCCAGAATGCTAATAACAAAAAAACTACAAAGGAAGCACTCTTTAGTTCTTTCGTTTTTGTTTATATTGCCGAATCTGAAATAGGTTCAGTAATGACAATTGCAGGTACAGTAAATTTCCTTCATTGGATGTCAAAACCTGCCATTATCGGGCGTGAAGAAATTGAAGCCGTAAGACAAATTTCATCGGTTTACCAAAATATTAAATTGGAAAAATCGGCGGTAAACATTAATGATACAGTTCGTATCATTGACGAACCTGTTATTTCTTTTAAGGAAAATTCAGCCTCTGTAAAGTTTCAAACGCTAAAAATCATTTTACCTTCTTTAGGATTTACTATGATTGCTGAAAGAGACAAAGTCAATGAGGAAATCGTTCAGGAAGAGTCTGCACAATCGATCATTTTCCCTAAAAGATTGAATTCTTTCTTTTCAAATTAAGAACTCAACCACCTACGAAAGGCCTATTAACTTTTTATAGCAGTTATGGTTATAACCTGGTGCTTTTGCACAAAATTTGGAGATTAATCGCCAAATCATTGTAGATATAATACTGCCGGTAATCTACATTTCTGCAAACGCTCCGTTTTTAACCAACGTCAAAGAGAAACCGATCGCCAACTGTAATTAATTATTGAATTGGCCCAAAGGAATACTATTTGTTTTTCACAATAAATAGTATTCCTTCTCTTTTATACATCTTTTCTACATTTATTAAATATGAGTTGTAGTACAACCTTGTTTATTATTAGAAAAAAATATTGATACCGGCAAGGGATCATTCCACGGTATATGACACGCCAATACAAATAGTATTGATTTTTTCAATAAAAAATATCATCAAAAAATACAGATTGCTGAACAGGAATCCAATTTATAATTGGCCTTTAAGTAAATTAAACAGTCAATGCAATATGCTGTTTCATCGTTGATAAAATAAAAAATTCCCCAGATACCCACCTTCAGGAAATACGTTCACTTACCTTTTATTAACCAATAACTTTCTGGTGCCCGTGGTAGTTATCTCCTGATTTTACCGTCGTTTTCCACCAATCAGTCGTTATAAAATTACCAGATGATAACATGCATACATTACCGATATGTTTACGTTTAAAAACGGTATTTTTGAAGATGAAAGATCAAAAATATAACTGCCTTCAACCCGATTGCGCATGATTACTCCTTTTAGCAAATTAATTTATATTGATGAATTTTCTGCTACGCCTAAATATCAACAGCTTGCCAATTGCATAATAAAAGCCATTGAAACAGACAAGCTGCAAATAGACGATGTACTTCCCTCCATCAACGAATTAAGTTTTGAATTTGAGATATCGAGAGATACTGCTGAAAAAGGGTACCGGTATTTAAAAAAAATTGGCATCATTGGTTCTGTGCCCGGTAAAGGATATTTTATTAAAAGCAATAATGTAGAAAGAAAGATAAAGGTTTTTTTGTTATTCAATAAATTAAGTGCACATAAGAAAATCATTTATGATTCATTTGTTAGCACACTGGGAGATGCCGCCACTATTGACTTTTACATTTATAATAATAGTTTGTCTTTGTTCAAAAAACTCTTGCTTGATTCAAAGGAAGATTATAATTACTTTGTCATCATTCCACATTTTATGGATGGTGCGGAACATGCAGACAAAATTATCAATACCATACCAAAAGACAAACTGATATTACTGGATAAACTGGTTCCCGGTGTTTCAGGTAATTATGGGGCCGTTTATGAAAATTTTGAAAAAGATATTTACAATTCACTGGAAGAAGCGCTTCCCCAGTTAAGTAAGTATAGTACAATAAATATGATACTGCCCGAGTATACGTATCATCCCATTGAAATAACGAACGGGTTTTGCAGGTTTTGCCAGGAATATGCTTTCAATTATAAAGTAGTACACAATATCGGCAAAGAAATAATCAACAAAGGTGAAGTATATATCAGCCTGATGGAGGATGACCTGGTTACATTAATAGAAAAAATCGTAGATCAGAATCTGGAACTTGGTAAGGAAATAGGCGTTATTTCCTACAATGAAACTGCCCTTAAAAAAATAATCCTGAATGGAATAACCACTATTTCCACCGACTTTAAAATGATGGGAGAAAAAGCAGCGGGATTAATACTCTCCGGATCTAAGGAACATATTGAAGCAAGATTTTATTTAACGCTCAGGAATTCCTTATAGCTTTCTCCATCTCCTTTTATAAATACGTTGCTGGTGTGCCTTATCAATAGAGTGCGACTACTGTAGATTTTCTTTATACTTATAAAACTGCTAAGCATGGAATAACATTTTTGAATGATAAGGAAGTAGTTCTTCATTAGTTATATGCGCCACATCCACCACTGCTTTTTTCTATTGAAAACAAACTAACAGGTGTGAGTAAAACATGAACAGAATAAGTAATAATAAAATTGAAGGCCCGGATTTTTGATCGAATCCTGAAAAATAAAAATAATCAACTGGCAGGGGAAGTCTTAAGAACAGCAGTATTAAAAACTATAGTATATCCTTTAAAAAAAAAGAGGGGTAAGATAGAAATCTTTCCCCGTTTTTATCCAATATCCTATGAAAAACCTATTACTTATATTATGAAAACCGTGCCATTTTAATTCACTTAAAAAAAATAATTGATTGGGGAAAATTGTACACAACTGATTGGATTGATCGAAACAAATGGAGAGTAAGTTTCCCATATCAGGATGGTACGAATCGGGTTCGGTAAATTACGATCGCACGTGAGTTATATGTAGCCGGTTAGAATCAACCGATATCATTGACATATTGATAGACTATCGGTATAGTGTATCTGCTTGTATGGCTATTTAAGCATTGCAATGATTAAATGCCGGTAGCTATTCCTGGCTGCTCAGATATAATTTTCAATATCTTTAAAAGAGATCGGCTTTTCAAGGAATTGAATGGACTTATCTAAAGTATGCTCAAAGTCTTTCGCCAACCGGTAGGCGCTGATCAGGGTAATGTTCATTCCCGGGAATTTCTGATGAAGTTGATCAGCTACATCCCATCCCATGCCATCGGGCAAATTATTGTCTAACATCAGGGCATCTGGTCTTAAAGCATCCAGTTTATTCAAACCATCCGAGAGGGTATGTGCAATATGAACTTCGCAATTTCTTTTACTAAGAAACTGCTGCATCAAGAGGCAAAGGTCCACTTCATCATCTACAATGAGTACTTTTTTCATATTATTAAATGATGATACAACGTTTACAAACCGTTCATTTATATATAATATATATCCCGGATAAAACAGGACTATGCTGCACATCAATTCAAAAGTAAGACTATTAACCATCACCTAATAAGTTTGTTGGTGTTCGGGGGATAGTAATTATTAAACGGTTGCTTTCCAGTTATCAAATACTCATTATACCTTGCCAGCTGCATTTTATCGGCGAAATTAATGTCACAGGGTGCAATATTTAAACTATGCAAAAACCCTGCAAATCTGAAATATGCCAGTTCCATCCTTTTTTACAAAAACTAAAAACCAGCGGAGCCTAAAAAAAGATGCCCCGGCAAATAACTATGCAACTAACAACGGAAAATAGTTATTAGTTTGTTATCTTCAACTGTACTTTATATTAATTTCAAAATATGTCAACATCGGAAGGCCATCTATTTGTAAAGGAATCTACCATACCCGGTTCCGGGAAAGGCTTGTTTACCAAAATCTTTATACCCAAAAGAACCCGTATCATTGAATACAAGGGGAAAATCACCACATGGAAAGATGTGGATCACCAGGAAGGTACCAACAGCTACATTTACTTTGTAACTAAAAATCATGTCATTGATGGCTTACCCTATAAGAACGAACTGGCACGTTATGTAAATGATGCCCGTGGTATAACGAGGGTAAAGGGTATCACCAACAATTGTCAATACGTAGAAGAGGGATTCAAAATATTCGTTGAGTCTATTAAAAACATTCCGGCAGGCAGCGAAATTTTAGTTGCTTATGGTAAAGAATATTGGGATATAATGAAAAAGAACGCCAAAATATAACCGCATTCAAAGGGTTCAAAAGGCTATATATTTTTAACAGGCACCCCAACCCTTAAAGCCTTTAGTCCAAATAATCCCTGCATTTCTTCTAATTCAAGATGTTCCAGGTCGTCATTCAATACCTGCTGATCCTGCAAATACTCGATGAACTTGATGTATTCCTGGGCCTCTTTCTGATTACTATAAACCAATGCAATTTTGCCAGGCTGGGTTAGCCTTTCGCCCGTGGCTTGAGTATGTACCTTATCAATTCTCTTTTTCATTATTTCATACCGGATATTATAGGAACCCTCTACATCAAACCTTCTTTCATCCCTGCGAAAGCTGATATCAATCGGGTTACCATGAATCAATATCAGTTGCGTAGTATGCAGTTTTACCTTCATTTTAGGCAGCAATCCCTGTATCATTTGTGTAACGGCAGCCATAGACGACAGTTGCCAGAGGCGTAGGTTTTTCAAATAAAGCAGGTCGAATGGCTTATCGGGTGCAATAGATTGACCAATATAAATATTATACTCAATTCCGTCGGTTTTATATTTTTCAAAATAATTTGGATACGATTTTTGTAGCATGAATTTTTCTTTCTCCATGTATTTTACCAGGTGATTATTTATCAGGTCTACTGACTGCTGATAATCGTCCCTGTTATGATGAATAACCCCTTTAAAGATTTCACTCTGCTCAAAATATTTAAGTACAATACTGTTTGCTGCACTGTGGTTCTTTTTAAAATGTTTCAGCAGGGGAATCACGTCATTTTCAAAAAAGTCATTGATTTTTATTTCATTTTCAGCAGATAAGACTTCCGCAATTTCATCATGCCATTTAATGCATTTGAAAATCATTTCATCCAACAGCGCAATCTCAATATGCTGCCTTAATTCCTTTAAGGTAAGTTGTAAAACCTCCAGTTGCCGAAGATGGTCCTTTTGTATTGCAGCGTTCCGCTCCACGGAGGAATTACGGATATCCACGGCACCGTAAATGGGATATACTTCTTCGAATACCACATTGTCTACATCTGCCTTAGCATCACTGGCAGATTTTTGAATATACGACCACGCCACTTCATTAAATTTCCATTCCACAGACGGCTGCAGGGAGGTGAATTTTTCTTTAATGATTTGTTCAATTCTATTTTCAAATACCTCAATATTGTGCTGCAATACCTGGCTCAGCAGCAGCCTTGCCGGCTCAAGCCTTGAAAGAAAGCGGGTGTTAATAACACCAGCCCGGTGGGAGGCCAATTCTAATACACCCAGTATTTTTCCATTATTAAACAACGGCAGCAACAAATAGCTTTTAATGCCGGCATGATACAGCATCTCCACCATGGGCATTTGTTTTACGATTTGATTATTAATGGTAGTTAATAAAATTGGCTTGGGATCTTTTTCGTAAGCTCCGGCCATTTGCAGGTATGAATTATTATCTGCTCTGCAATCGCAGCCCTTGCTAAGCAGTATGCTCCTGTTGGTAAATTCTTCATCAATGATAAACTGGTTATTCACTTTTAAAAATGGCAATAATCCAATTTCCAAATCATTTTCCTGCAACAATGTTTTTAAAGACCCCTTGATATAATCAAATACTTCTACTTCGTTTAGTTCATTAATTCCCAGCAAGGTATTTTTTATTTGTTCAATTGATTGCTGGGCGGTTATTTCATACACATTTAATATTGCAAACCCTTCCAGCGAAAAAAGATCAAGTGGGATCAATTTACGTAACAGGCCTAAATCGGCAACTCCTCCTTTTAGCTCAATGATCGTAATAGGATCAATTACCGGCAACTGGCCACTGCAACTTAACTGGATGAACCTGCGGTCTATTTTAACGTTAAAATACTTCATCAGGCTCGTTTCCTCATCCCATAATGGAAACACCATGGTATGTTCAAACTCGATGTGAATATCATAATATTGTTCAAGAATAAAATTGTAGAGAAAGCTTTCTTTCCTGTTCTTAAAAAATTCCTTTGAAAAACTTTTATGCAACTCCTTTATAAAACCGGTTCTTTTATCTACGATGGTATGGTACATCGCTTTAGAATAATAGAACATTTCGAAAGTCATAGGTGGCGTAAGCGCAAATAAGTTATGCTCCTCTTCATACACCAAAGGAAAAATGGTAGCATCTACCAGGTGAAGCAATTCATTGTATTCCGACAGTTTCAACAGGTCGTCAATGGGCTGCAGCAGAAACGGTTGCTGTTCAAACTTACGGATAATGAACCGGTAAAACTTTGCCTTCATCCCATCGGAAACCTTTATCTGCTTTTTCAGAAAATGGATGTATGGTGCAAAAGAAACCTTTGCAGGCACAGGACTCATCATTTCACGGATTGGATCTGCGGATTTCAATATTGAAGTTTCCATACTTTCAGTTGTTTGGTTATGCAAAAAAATATCCGGCTTTTACGCGGCTTGTTAAGGTGGTTTGATTTATACCCGGTTAATGCAGAACGGGTAGCTCGCCCAAACATTTATCCAACAGGAAGCCGGTAAAAACGAAACCTAAAAATACTTATTTTACAGATATGATACCTGTCGGCTGCAATATTGTACCGATAAAATCCGGTATGCGTCCTTTGTTTTAAAATGTTTCCGCCTACGCACACGAACCAATCGAAGCATATATCGTGAAACTGGTATACAAAAGAGCGTATGGTTTGCTAAACGGGTGGATTACTGTATTCTCAGTGTTTATTCAAAACACTTTTATACACGTCTGCATATTGCATACCCACCCTATTATAACTAAACAATGCCGCGGCTTTTGCAGCAATCGCCACACGGTTATAGTTTGCGTAATTATCAATCACTTCTTTCATAGCCTCCGCCAGTGCAGTTACATTTTCACTTTCTACTAAAATACCATTGGCCCCATCCACTACTTCCGGTATTCCTCCTACGCTGCTGCTGATAACAGGAAGGCCACAACACAATGCTTCCAGTATAATACATGGTAAATTCTCAAAGCGGCTAAACATTAACAATGCAGAAGATTGTTGCATTTCCCTGGCAATGGCAGCGTATGGAACCATCGGCTTAAAAAAGACACAGTTGTTTAATAAGTGAGTTTGTGATGCTAAATTGGTAATCCCTTTCTCTTCATTTCCTACCATCAACAATTCAAAATCGTATCCTTCGGTTTTTAATAATAAACAGGCCTTTAAAATTCCTTCCGGATTTTTTTGATAGTTCATATAAGACGGATGAATAAACCTGAATTTTCCCGGAACGGATGGCTGATAAAAAAACAGTTCCGTATCTACCACATTGGGTACAACAGTATACTTTACAGGAATAAAGTTTTTATTGACCGTTTCGCCCAAATCTTTTGAAACCGGTAAAAACAAATCGGCCTTTTTTAAAACCGCTTTATTAATTCTTTTATAAATGAAATTATTTTCATAAATAGAAAATTGGCTTTGCGGGTAATACCCCGTCCAGTGTTCCGTTACAATAAAAGGTATCCGGTACTTTTTTTTTAGATAAAGCGCCAGCATACCGGCCTTCATGGCTACCTGCACGTGAATAATATCTGGCCTGCCGGTTTCTTTTTCTATCTGCCGGTATAGTTGTTTTTGCAGTTTAAAATATGTTTTTACAGACCATAAACTTTCTATCCAAAAAGGCATCTTTGTTGTGCCATAATACACCCGGTAAACAGTAAGATTATGATGGGCTGTTTTTTCAATCAATACTTTATTTGCCTTTAATGACTGATCCTTTAATATTACTATCACCGTTAATTTTACATACCTGCTTACAGCAAGGGCATGCCGCTCAACGAAATCGCCGTTAAAGGGATCTAACCTGCCCGGGTACCAGCTTGCCAGCCACAAGGCATTAATCATGCAACGTAGTTTTAGTGATAGAAAAAATGGCCATTATACAATCTCCGGTAAAAGGAAATTGTTTCAATACGAAATTTATTTTGGCGTATTGCTGATAATACATACCAAAATGAAGTTGTTCCAGGTGAAACCTTTTATCATCAAACAACCGGCGCAAAGTGTAGGGTGAAAAATACCAGTGATGATGCGGATGTATTGATTCTGTTTTCCACAAACTGGCAGCAATGCTATCTAATGCGCTATGGTTGGGAACGGTAACCAGTACCCTGGTGCCACCGGCAAAACCAGCATATAAAACATCCACCGCTTTATAAGGATCGTCCAGGTGTTCCAATACCTCCGACAGCAAAATAATCTCAGGTTTAAAGTTGATTGCCTGCACGGGATAGTGCGAAGTAATATCTCCATACACTACATTTTCATCTTTCGTTATTTTACTATACTGTTGAATGCTGTTTATGTCTTTATCCAAACCCAGCAGTTGACTGGTTGATTTCTGTAATTGAACATGCAACAAAGCATCATTCTTAATTTTTTCAATCGTAAATGGATAATCTGTAAATCCAACATGCAATACTTTTTTGCTGATGCATTGATCCAGTATAAAATCTATGCGGTTAAAAGCCATGATTTTATTGGTGGTAACATTTTGCAGCCAGTATGCATTTTCCCCGGTTATCCTGTAGCGAAGACTTCGTTTCAATATTGACAAAGCCAGCCAGGTAATGCCCCAGTATATTTTATTCACCATTTTCAAGGCTGGTTATTTTTTAACGATGGAATATGTATTTTAAACTGGATAAAAATAGTCTTTATTTCGGCTCTTTTGAGAGCGAAAAAATCAGATATATTGCAGTGGAATTTAGCTTTATAAAACCACAAAATATAAGCTGTGCAAATAATATAAGCGATACTGCTTACTAACGCTGCAGCCCTAATTCCCCCGGCTGGAATAAACATCAGATCGCCAATAACAACAATTATTAGGGCCAGTACAGAAGCTACAAGGTTTATTTTCAACAGCTTTTTCCCCGCCAGGTGAGCTGCCAAAACAGTGATGATACTTAATGCAAAAAAACCAGGCAGGTATAACAGCAAAGCGATATACATTAAATTAAACCCTTTACCAAATACCAGGGGAAATATCCAGTTGGCAGTTAAAATAAGCAGTATGGTTAAAGGAATAAAAACAAACGTGATGGCCCTGCACAATTGTTGTATTTTACTTAACAACATGGTTCCGCTACTATCTGCACTATATGGGAAAACCACACTTGCAATGATGGAAGGAACGAGCATTAATAACTGTCCGAATTTTGACACCTGTACGTAATTACTCAAAGCAATATTGCTACAATATTTTTCCACAAAAAAATAATCAATTCTTGTCACCAGGAAGAATACGATATTACTTACAAAAGCAACGGAGGAGTACCTGAAAATTCTTTTAACAACGGTGGTAACTTTTGCTGGAGAAACCCCATTTTGTTCCCTGCCATACAAAATGATCAGTACCAATAAAAGGGCCTGTATAAAAAGGCTGAGAATATAAGTAAGGATAAAATGATTGGTATTTGCTCCGCCTCCTTCTTTTGATACCCACCAATAAAACAACAATAATGTGGTGATAACATTTACACTACAGCTAATAATATTTAGAAAAACAAACCGCTTTTTCGCATAAAAAAAAGCGGAAAAATACACCAGGGTGAGATTGCTGAAAACAAATAATAATGCCAGGTTATTATTTATTGAAAAATTTACTTGAGATAAAATGAACCGGCTTATGATCACCTGAACCGCCAATAGCGGTAAAATGAAAGCTATGATAGCATTAATTGAAAGGTGATTTTTGCTTGAATAAAAAGTTATGCCCGATTCAAGGCTCCCGCTGATTATCAAAATTAAAAATGATAATATGGCAATATCATAAAAAAAAATCCCACTATCGTCAACCCCCAGCAACCTTACCATCAGCAAATTGATCAAAAACATCAATACCGTATTAAACAGCTTCAAGGCAATCGTATGTTTCAGTATTTGATTAAAATGCATATTTTTCGGCCAATGCGCTTATTGAAATTTTAAGATCATAATAATAGAATATGCAATGTACCAAAGCTAACAATAATTGCCTGCATTACTTTCTCGACTTCAACGGTAAGGTGGAAAAATAAAAACACCCCATAAAAACCATCCAGGTAAAATAGTTGATTCGCATTAAAAAGAAATCGAACATTAAAAACAGGCAAAACACCAGTATCAACAGCTTGTCAAACCTCCTGGTAAATACCCCTACTGCAAATGACAGTTCAGCCAATGTTCCCAAAATAAAAAAAAAGTAAGCCACTTCTTTATGCCGAACGAGGAAATAAATAAATTTTGTAAACCAGTCATTTTCATTGCTTACCAGGTAAACTTTGTGCTGACTTAACAATATACCCGCCATCTGTTCTGAATTAAAAACAGCAAGGGTACTGATTTTTGCTATCCCGGCAGAAACAAATATCAGGATGAATATGATCCTGATGGCGTGCAAATAATGATAAGAGCCTTTAACTGTTGTAGCAGAAAAAATGAGGGGAACTAATATCCAGCTAATGTAGCCCTCAATGCTAATATAGGTTACAGAAGAAAAGAAAATACCATAGATTAAAGTGAATACAGCCGTACAAATTGCCATTACCGGTTTGCCCTGCCAATTGCGGATGGTTGCTATCGTTAATAATACCGGAAGCGTACCATAAAGAATATCAAAACACAAACGCACCCAATTGTTATTTAGCAGGTAATGCTGCATATTGGCCAACATCAACAAATTGCGGGTAAAATCCAGTTTGTTTAAAAAGAATACCGGGTTAGCCAAAGAAAAAAGCAGGTTATTGAACCAAAGCCAGCTAAAGTGTATTAAAAAACACAGCAGGTAAAATGACGCGAATTGTTTGGTATGTTTTTCATTAATCAACAATACTGGTAACTTTTACAGGTTCTGCGATAGCAGTTAACTGCCCATTTCGCCAAATATATTTTTGCTGAAAAACCTGCAACCGGCTGATCTTTTCACCGGTTATCTTTTCCATCATTTTCTTATACCAGGTTGTAAAATCCTGGTCGGAAACCTGGTTGGTAAAATTGTCCCTTTTCATGTATTTCCCTATGCCGGCTTTATTAAATATCCGCTGCATCGTGTTAAAAACCATTTCGTTTTTTTCTTTAGCAGAAATATAATCTTCCAGGTAAATCTGCATCTGGTCCCTTTCCGACATATTATAGTTACTAAAGTCAAGCGGTTTATCATTCACAACTAAACGTACTACGTTTTGTGTATCGTTGATATAAAATCTGCCGCTATACATACCATATTGCAAAATTGGTGTAGCCACTGCGCCTTGCTTATAATTGATATAAACCCATAGAAAAATAAACAGCACGAAAACCAATGTTGTCATTTTATTGAAACGCCAGCATTCTTTTAAAAACATGGGGATATCATTTTTATGGTACAATAATAATCTTTATCCCGTCAATGAACAATTCAACCAAAGGCTTTATTTTTTTCCTGGAGACGGGATAACTAATTTTATCAATTAAAACAAACTACTTATGGCATTGCTGCGAAAAATCAATACTAAAGCAAGGACTGAAATCAACACCGGCTTTGGCGCAAATACCACGGACTATGGAGGACGATTTGTAAACAAAGACGGTAAACCTAATATTGAAAAAAGGGGAATCAGTTTTTTTGAACGAATGAGCTGGTATCACACATTGTTACAACTTCCCCGCTGGAAATTCCTGTGTTTATTATTAAGTTTTTATGTATTGATGAATTTAATATTTGCCGGCATATATTTTTCCATCGGCGTTGAAAACCTCGAAGGTATCAGGGCGGACAACAGGCTGGAGGAGTTTGGTGAAGCCTATTTCTTTAGTGCGCAAACTTTTACCACAGTTGGCTACGGCCGTATCAGCCCGCATGGATTTGCCAGCAGTTCGGTGGCCGCCCTGGAAGCATTGATCGGCCTGTTAAGTTTTGCCATTGCCACGGGCTTGTTTTATGGACGGTTCAGTAAGCCAAAAGCATTTCTCCGGTTTAGTGAGAATGCGGTGATAGCGCCATTTAAAGATGGCATCGCATTGATGCTACGGGTGGCTCCCTATAAAAATAACAACCTCTCAGAAGCAGAAGCAAAGGTAACTGCCGGAATGATGATGGAAGACAATGGGGTACTGCGCAACCAGTTTTTCCAGATGGAACTGGAGTACCACCATGTAAATTCACTCTCCCTAAGCTGGACGATCGTTCACCCGATTAACGAAAACAGTCCCTTTTATAAATTCTCAGCAGCAGACTTTGCCGGTACCGACGGAGAGATCATTGTTTATATTAAAGCATTCGACGACATGTTTAGTAATACGGTAGTTGCCCGCACTTCATATACTTTAAAAGAGGTGGTGTTTGGCGCAAAATTTAATCCGATGTATCACCGGGATGAAACAAACAAGCGCACTATTTTAGACCTGGAAAAAATAAACAGCTTTAAAGCTATGGATGTTAGGTTTGGTTGAAGGTTTAGGGTTTAGGGTTGAAGGTTGAAGGTTGAAGGTTTAGGGTGAAGGGGAAAGTTGAAGGTTGGGATTGTTGGTTGGGGTTGGGGGTTGAAGCACCAATGCTGTAATGAAAACACGCATTACATTTCCGCCATGGTTTCCCGGTAAAATTTATTTCTATACTCTATGGGTGATAAGCCGGTGATTTTTTTAAACGTATTCCGGAAAGCTTTTGGATCAGTATACCCCACTTTGTACATCACTTCATTTACATTCTCCCGCTTAGACTCAAGGCTATTCTTTGCTGCTTCAATCTTTACCCGTTGTATGTATTCCACCACCGTATTTGCCGTGGCCTTTTTAAATCTTCGTTCAAGGTTTCTCCTTCCCAACGCCAACATAGATGCCAGTTGATCCACAGTAATTTTATCCGGAAAATTGTTTTCAATAAATACCTGCGCTTTTTTTATCGGTTCATCTTCATGTTCCTTTTGGCCCTGGAAAATGGTAAACGATAATTGATTGTCTCTTTGTATTTCTATCGCAAAAACCTTGGCGGAAAGAACGGCTATCTCCCGGCCCGCATATTTTTCAATCAGGTATAAAATAAGATTCAGGTAACTAAAAGCTCCGCCACTTGAATAGATGCCTTGTTCATCCGTGATAATTTTTTCTGTTACCAGGTTTACCGCAGGGAACATCCGCCGAAAATCGTTGCCAGCCATCCAATGCGTGGCACATTTTCTTCCGTTTAACAAACCGGTAGAGGCTAGTATAAAAGCACCCAGGCAAAGGCTGGCGACTTCTGCTCCGGCATGATATTGTTTTACTATCCATGGAAAAAAAGCGCTGTTGTTTTCCAATGCGATGTTGATATCACCATCTACAGCAGGTATTATGATAAGATCAGTTTTTTCTACCTCATCAATTAATAGTTCGGTATTTACTGTAAATAAGCCGCCGTTTAACTTAGTTGCCTTTGACAGACCTACCAACTGCACTTTAAACAGCGGGGGCGCTCCTTTGTCTTTAAAAAAAGCATTCACCTGGGTGAACAATTGGCGGGATCCTTCAAGGCTGCCCAGTATAGCTCCCTCGGGAACCAGGATGGATATATGTTTCATATTTCAAAAGTAGCACAAATTCCCGTCGCAATCAACCCCTTCATTAGCCGTTTTCACACCCGCTCATACTGGTTTTTACACGATATATTTGTTATCCAAAAAAGATGTTACCGGGTGGATTTCATTTCAACAATAATGATGCTACCGGAACTTTTATGCCAAAATATAAAGGGCATTCAAAAAAATTCAACAGTTATTTTAACTTCAAATTACACACCATGCAAACTAGAACGGTCAGTTACAAAATGTATGCAATCCTCGATCTGTATGATATGCATACCGGCTTCTTCTCAAAAGTAATTGAAGGCATTTCGGACGATGATGCACACAACCGGTTAAACACCAAAGCCAATCATATAGCATGGCTAACGGGCAGCCTGGTACATGAACGCTATGAATTAGCCAACGAGTTAGGCATTGATCTAAAGCAAACCAACAACGAGCTTTTTGCAGATCACAAAGGTATCCGGGATGGCATTCAATATCCAACACTTGCTATATACAAAAATGACTGGCAACAAATCAGCCCACTTTTAAAGGAAGGACTGGAAAACATTACAGAAGAGCAATTGGAAAAGCCTTTTGTAATGCCTGGCGAAACGATGAATTTTTATGATCTCATATCCTTTCTAACATATCGTGAAGCCAACTGCATCGGCCAGATTGCTTTATGGCGCAGGATATTGGGATATGAGGCTATGAAATATCAATAATACCTGCTATTCAGTTCAAGCGTAAAGAAGGTGAGCCAGGTTATAAAGTTTACGTCATATTCGAAAGGTGTAAATTTTATTTTCCGGAGGCGTTACCTTTTAACCTCCACAAGGAGCAAAGGAAAAAAAACATTATTTTACTCCCGGTTAGGTATAACCTTACATCATCTAAAAAGAAAGAAATATGAAAAAGATCACCATGGAAAAATCTATAACCATAAACGCTCCCAAAGAAAATGTTTGGACAGTTTTATTCGATGATCAGTTTACCAGGATTTGGTACGCAGAATTTAGTGAAGGCACCTACGCGGAAACGGATTGGCAGATTGGAAGCAAAGCAGTATTTAAAGATAAAAGTAACTGTGGCATGGTAGGTAAAATTATTGACAACAAACCCAATGAATATCTTTCTATAGAATATGATGGAGTAATTATCGAAAACATGGAAGACTACACAAGTGAACATGCAATGGCAATAAAAGGCGGCCGTGAAAATTATTACCTTTCTGAAGAAAATGAAATTTCTAAACTTACGGTAATTGGCGATATGTCGGAAGGATTTTTTGAAACCATGGCTCTTGCATGGGACAAAGCACTGCTAAAAATAAAAGCACTATCAGAAGCAATATGAGAAAAATTATTTTTCAAATGTTTAATTGGAACAATACCTGGCAGGTAAATGAAAATATTGTTGAAGAAATTTTACTATCAACACAACCAGGCAAGAACATGGTCTTATTCGGCAGCTCAAACCTGGCGCTGACATTGATACAAAATAAACTGATTGATGAATACCAGGTAATGATACCCTGTTGTTTTAGGCGAAGGCGACAATTTATTCAGCGGCATTAAAGAAAGACTTAGCCTGAAACTATTACAAACAAAAACATTCCAATCGGGTAATTCTTTGCTCTATTATGAACCAATCAGCTAATTGATAATGGATAATAATCCAATTCGGACAATTTACTAACAGCTTGCAAAAAGTATCGGGAAAGCATATATTAGCGGAATATCTAAAGCATTCAAATTATGGACAGAAATCTACATCCCACTTTTGGAAATGGCAAAATATGCTATATTGAAATTGCAGCCACGGACATCACTCAATCAGCCAATTTTTACAAAGCAGCTTTGGGATGGCAAATAAGACCTAATAGTGTAAATGATATTTCCTTTGATGACGCGGTATGTGAAGTAAGTGGCCGATGGGTAACCGGAAGAAAACCTTCAACGGCAGATGGACTGTTAATTTATATTATGGTTGACGATGTAGCTGCAACGATTGAGCTTATTATTGCTAACGGAGGTACTATTACCCAACCCATTGGAATGGATGCACCTGAAATTACCGCAAGATTTAGTGACCCGGCCGGTAATATTATGGGACTGTACCAGCATCCAAGCTAGAACATACCTTATTAAAAATTGGATATTTTAAGGATGCCCTAATTATCCCGGAAATTCATCACCTCTTTATTATACCTGTTCCTGTACTCAACCGGCGACAAGCCGGTAGTCCGTTTAAATACCGTTCTGAAAGCCTTGGTATCAGAATAGCCCACATCGTACATGATCTCGCTGATATTTTTCCGGCTGGTTTCAAAACCCTTTTTCGCCGCTTCAATTTTTACCCGCTGGATATAAGCGGCAACTGTATTGCAGGTAGCTTTTTTAAATCTCCGTTCCAGGCTACGTTTACCAACCGCAACCATGGTTGATAATTTATCAACTGTAATTTTATCCTGGAAATTATTCTCAATAAACTCCTGCGCCTTTTTTACGGATTCATCCTGGTGTTCCCGCTGCCCCTTAAACATGATAAAGGGCGACTGGCTGTGACGGTCAAATTGTATCTCAAAATATTTGGAGCATAAAATAGCCATTTCACGATCCGTATATTTTTCTACCAGGTACAACAAGAGGTTCCAGAAAGACAATGCGCCCCCACTTGAATAAATACCCTCTTCCTCCGTAATTATTTTTTCGGATACCAGGTTTACTTCGGGAAATAGTTGTTTAAAATCACTGGTGGCCATCCAATGGGTGGCACATGTTTTACCATTTAACAAGCCGGTTGCCGCCAGTAAAAAGGACCCCACACAAAGGCTTGCCACTTCGGCCCCGGCTTCGTATTGTTGGTTGATCCACGGAAAAAAATCCCGGTTTAATTCGATTATTGTTTTCATATCACCATTTACGGCAGGTATAATGATTAAATCAGTATGGTTGACCTCCGTAAATGCATGATCGGGCGATACGGCAAACATCCGGTCATACACCTGCGTCTCATTGGTTAAGCCTACCAGCTTAACATTGAAAAGGGGTCGTTTGCCCATCCCTGCTAAAAAATCATTCAACCTGGTAAACAGTGTGTAAGATCCTTCAATACAACTTAATGCTGCGGCGCCTTTGGGTACAAGAATAGATATATGTTTCATGTTTCAAAAGTAATAAAAATATTGTCGCAAACAACCCCTTAAAAAGGCGTTTTTGCACCCCGGAAAACTCGCTTGAGATTAATACATTTGTGTTGAAAAGAAATCAACAGGGATGAAAAATTCCAGGTACCTTCCCGGATATGTTTGAACACCATGCACCGGGACAGCTACCCGCTGGCACTGCATAAAAAGCGTATTAAAATAAGAGAAATTTTTATCTTACGTGAAAAGAAAATATTTTATTCAATCAACCAACTAAACAACACTTAATGAAAATTGTAAAGAAAATCGCCATTGTAGTAATGGTCATAATTGCCATCCCGTTAATCATCGCAATGTTTGTAAATAAAGAATATGCAGTGGAACGGGAAGTAATCATCAACAGACCAAAAGCTGACGTATTTAATTATGTGAAGTATTTAAAAAACCAGGACAATTATAGTAAATGGGTGAGGTTGGATCCCGGCATGAAAAAAGACTTTAAAGGAACAGATGGATCAGTTGGTTTTGTGTATGCATGGGATGGCAATAAAGATGCAGGCAAAGGAGAACAGGAAATAATAAAAATAACGGATGGAGAAAGAATAGATGTAGCCGTAAGGTTTAAAAAACCGATGGAAGGAATAGCCTATACACCAATTATCACGGAAGCTGTGTCAGCCAATCAAACTAAGGTAAAATGGGGAATGAAAGGCTTCAATAAATACCCTATGAACTTTATCAATTTGTTTATGGATAAGATGCTGGGAAAAGACCTTGATTCAAGTCTTGTAATGTTGAAAGGCATATTGGAGAAATCATAGTCAACTTCATTCATTAATACAAAAAGCGCTACATAAACGGATGTAAAAAAGGCGGGGAGCCGTCACACATTTCATGTATGATGCGCAAAGCCAACAGGGAAGAATAACTGCCCTGAGAAGTATTTTCCTTATTAGTAGAGGAGTTTACATTTGACTAAAGACTCTGGCAGAGAAATTTGCACTTGCCACTAATAAACATCTATAAAAATTGTATTAAAAAATTCGTAAGCATTCGTGGCATCAATAAACCTGAGCCTCCATTACAGTAACTATTACCGTCCGTTGTACACCTGTCAAAATGAATATTATGGTTGAAGTATTTAAAACCAATGTGAAGAAAAAAGGACATGCGAGGATGCTGATTGAGCAGATAGAGAAAACTTTTTGTAATTATATTGCCAATTTCGACCTCGACGATTGCGATAATATTCTGCGTGTAAAAAGCAAAACAGGAACCATACATTCATCCTATCTTGTTGATCTTTTAAAAGAATTTGGATTTCATGCCGAAGTGTTGCCCGACCTCCCTTATCCTATTGGAAACGTAGCTTTACCGGAGTTAGTGAGTTAGCTTTCAACATGATTCGGATACCGGTGTACAAATTTTTCGTTCATTGATGACCTAATCAATAATTAACAGAACGCCTGGTTTTAAAAAAGGGTCATCCAAACAAATGCCACCAGTGCCGCAAAAGCCGTGTTGATAAAATTAACGGCATCGTTATTCAAATAGTTTTTTCGTTCCAATGAAGCGCCTAAAACAGAATCCATCAAATTACCAAAAGTGCCGGCAACCAGGATTTTGGCAAACCCGCTATCGGTTCCAAAACCAATGGCGTACACTACAGCAATAAGTAAACTTCCTATAATCCCCAGAAAGGTTCCTTCCAAACTTACCACACCATTTTCTCCACGGGTATCTGGCTTAAAGCTAAGTATATTGTAAAATCTTCTACCATATACGGTACCCAGCTCCGATGAAAGCGTATCGGCAGTTGCAGAAGCCAGGGAGGCAGCCATCATCAATTGAAATAGTTCCTGCTGTTCCGGGAAAGCCAATGACAGTAAGCCTGTCATTCCGGCCACACCACCATTTGCAATTACCTGGCCTGCCGTCCTTCTTCCCTTATTTGTTTCCGCGGCACCCAACTTTTCTTTTGTAGTTATTTTCCATGAAGTAGCCAGGGTGCCCAGTAAAAAAAACAACGCAAGCATGGCAAAGCCCGTAAAGCCGGCACCTAAAAAGATACTCCCGCCAATTATGCCACCGGCTATTGCCCCGGCCGGGGTTAATTTATTCTTTTTAACACTAAAAAACATCGCGGTAAAAAGTATCAACAGGAATAAAAAACTGCCAGCGGTCATACACGTAAATTAAAGCACCCGGTTTATTTCAAAATTGAAACTACTTTTAATTTCTAATTTCGGCTGATACTTTTTGGGTGCATTTCAAATCCGAGCTATCGGATGTCGCTCTTTATTTAAAAACCAAAGAACGAGTAAATCGTGGATGCTTCAACAATTATAAACACCCTAGTTAGCTCACTGATAGCCAATCGAATACCATTACGAATTTTCAGAGTCAAGCTTCCCTCTTCTTGGGAGAGGGGTTGGGAGTGAGGTCAAACGGGCGGCAAAATAAGCGAATGTTTTATAACCTGCAAACACCCCCTTTTAAAAAAAGTGCATACTGCTTTTGCTGCGCCGCCGGAGCAGGATGATCCGATAGTCATCGGATTGGAAATGCACCCTACTTTTTAAAAAGCGCCCACGTTTGGAATATACTAACCCGGACCGTTTATTTCCCAACTCTCATAAATGCAATTATCTCTTTATACCGCTTATTACCTGAGTTTAAAAACTGTGTGATCATCGGGACATGCTTTTTTCCTTTTAAAATTTGATATCCTGGATCGTATCCAATAGCTCTTAACGCAGCAACCATTTTTTCATTACTATCTTCAATGGAAGGATAGGTGCGACCGCCGCGATAAATTAAAAAGGGTGGCATCCCGCCGTGCAAATGATATAAAGGTGAAGCGGCTTTCCAGGTATCAGGGCTTGTTGTAAAAGTTTGCAGGTAAGTATTTCCCTCCGGAAAATTTTCTTTTTGCAAATAGCCATACATATCAAGTCCCGCTGCATCAATAAGGATGGCGCCTTTTATGGGGCTTGCAATATCCATCTTATCAAAATATTCATTGCGAACTGTAATCAAGGCTGCCAGGTGCCCGCCTGCAGAATGACCTGAAATAAATATCTTCCCGGGATCGCCTCCATATTGTTCTATATTTTCTTTTACCCATTTCACCGCCTTCGCAGCGTCGGTCGCCATTTCATCGTAGGTTGCCAGCGGGCTTTTTGGATAATCAATAATTACGGTTACCACATCTTTGCGTGCCATCCTGTTTCCCAAAAAGCTGTACATTGATTTTTTTCCCGAGTTCCAGTTACCGCCATGAATAAAAATGAACACTTCCTTTAAGGATGTACGCTTTTGTGGGGCAAACACATTTAGTTTTTGTGCTACCTTATTATGGGGGCTATCTGCGCTTAAATACGTGATATTTTTGGAACGGGCTACCCGCTTAAATGCACAACCGGAAAAGACGAAAAACAACAGCGTGCTAAAAATTACAGTAGATATTTTTGGGATCAATGTTTATTAGTGGGATTTAAAATTTGGTTAATCAAAGAAAGACGTTTGTAAAATTCAATATTCAAATTACGAACTAAAGCTGTGAATGGATTGATAAGAGCGCAATTCAAGTTGTCGCTTAAAGAGGCGCAAAAGGTTTGCCAACTTCGTGAAGAATATTGCTGACAAACTTATTCCGTTAAAAAGGGTGTCCCACCCTATCTGACTATTTAAATTACACCCATCTTAAATAAAGTTTACACCTTTTAATAAGATGTAAACTTTATACACCCACATTCCTTCAATCGCTTAATTTATTTAACTTCAACAGGAAAAAATAATTTCAACATAATTACATGAACCGTATCGACAGACTCTTTGGAATAATAACCCTGTTACAATCAAAGAAATTTGTACCAGCCGAAAAAATAGCTGACAAGTTCCACATCAGCGTACGCACCGTGTACAGAGACATTAAGGCTTTAACTGAACTAGGCATTCCCGTTAGCTTCGAGCAATCGAAGGGTTATTTCGTTGTACCCGGATATTTTTTACCGCCGGTGGCTTTTAACTCAGATGAAGCCAATGCACTTCTTTTAATGGAATCTGTGGTATATGCTTTTACGGATAAATCCATTCAAACCCATTATTCCAATGCACTGAATAAAGTAAAGGCAGTGCTCCGTTATTCACAGAAAGAAAAACTGGAAAAACTCAATCAAAATATCAGGCACCAGTTACCAACCTGCTTTAACAATGATTATGAATATTTATCCTTGCTTCAACAAACCATCTCAGCAAAAACGATCATTGAATTTGATTATAAAAACAATAAGGAAGAGGTAAGCCGGAGAAAAGCCGAACCGGTTGGATTAATTTTTTACGCTTTTAGCTGGCACCTGATAGCCTGGTGCCACCTGCGAAAAGACTACCGCGATTTTAAAGTATCCCGGATATTAAAGGTGACCGATACAGCACTACCCTTTCTAAAAATGGATCACCTGGAAGTGAAGGACTACATGAAATTGCTGCCGGTAAATTATTGAATTATTTTTTGATTTTAAAAATCACACTGCCATAGGGCTGTCAGTGGAGCATGGTTACTTTGTGTTATCATCAAAAAAACAAAACGTATGTCAATGATTCAAACCTTTTTAAAAGAGCTGGAAGCCGAAGCCAAAACTACCCGTAAAATGTTGTCCATTATTCCCGACGATAAATTTCAGTGGAAACCCCATGAAAAAAGCATGTCGGTGCAGCAACTGGCCGCCCATATTGCCGAATTACCGGGATGGGTAACCCTAATACTAAATACCAGCGAGCTGGATTTTGCGACAAATGGCTATACCCCATTAAACATTGGCACCACGGCCGAAGTGCTTGCTGCGTTTGAGAAAAGCCTGGCAGAAGGAAAGGCTGCACTGGAAACAGCCAAAGAAGAACAATTAGCCGATAACTGGACTCTGCGCAACGGGGAGCAAATTTATAGTACTGACCCCAAGGCAGAGGTAATAAGAATGGCATTTAGCCAAACCATACATCACCGGGCACAAATGGGCGTTTATCTCCGCTTGCTGGATGTACCGATCCCAGGCAGTTATGGACCCAGTGCAGATGATATGAGTTTTTAGGGCAATGGTGATCCGATAGCTATCGGATGGTAAATGGTGAATGGTGATCTGATAGTTATCGCACCCGGAATAAGTAGTGAAAAACTGTTGGCAGGGAAAAAATTTTCATCTAAATAGATGTATTCCAAAAAAAAGGTCAATCGGAAAAGTATTAATTTTTTCGATTGACCTTTCTTAATTCTTAATTTTTAATTCTTAATTATGCATTCACCATTCACCATCCGATAGCTATCGGATCACCCCCCCCTAAAACTTCCCTTCTTTATTTATCAACTCAAAAAACTGATCCAACTTCCCACCTGTTCCGTCTTCAAATGCCGCCTTCATATCTTCCGGCTGCGGGTGTTTATCCTTCCATTTTAAAAAATAAAGATGGACCGCATTGTCAACTTTTTCCCTGCCCACGGCAGATTCCAGCAAGTACATCCACACGGCCGTTTTTACATAAGAAATAAGTCCATATTCCTGGCTGCCCGAAAATTTGGCTGCCGGTGTTTCCATGGCAGTTTGCATCGGTATTTCCTGTAAATTCTGGTAAATGAGCTCCAGGAATTTATCGGAGGGTAACGACTTCAATGAAGCAGGCAAGGCACTGCCGAAAATAGCGTTGCTGCGGTATTTTTCCGCTTCATACCTAAACTGGTAGTAACTGTTGAGGCCCTCATCCATCCATGTATGTGCTCTTTCATTGCTACCCAGCATACTCATAAACCAGTTGTGGCCTATCTCATGTACAATCACCGCATCCAGGGTTTCAATTTTCGCATCCGGACTGGTGATTAATGTGATCATGGGGTATTCCATACCACCGCTCGAATTATTCTTTGGCCCCTCCACTACCTGTACTACCGGGTAACCATACTCCCCAATCCATTCACTGTATTTCTTTACGCCATCTTTGATATAATCGATACTGTTGTTCCAGATGGTTTTCTTCCGGTTATGATAAAAGCTAAAGGCATCGATTATTTTACCGGTTGACAATTGCACCGTATCATACTGTATTACAAATTCCTTATCTGCAAACCAGGCAAAATCCGGAACCTTATCCGCAAAATAAGTAAGTGTTTTGGTCGCCTTTTCATCAACCGTTTTATACAAGACAGGCTGCCCATTCCTGTTAGTAATATTCTTTGTACCAATATTTTTATACAGCGCCAGTTCATTGTTGGTTTGCAGGGTACCGGTTGCGCCAACCACATAGCCGGAAGGAACGGTAACAGCAACTGTGTATGATGCATATTCGCTGTAAAATTCTCCCATATCCAGGTAAGGAAACTCGTGCCATCCGTTTTTATCAAATACCGCTGGTTTTGGATACCACTGGCAGGCCATAAATTCACCGTCAGCATAGCCCGATCTTGAAAAGTAAGATGGCAACTTCACTTTAAATGGGGTGGTAATTGTGATGGAATCACCTGGCTTTAGTGGGGAAGGCAAAATCAATTTGATAATATCGATATAGGTTGGATTGGAATGTGCTTCGGTAACAGCAGCCCGGTCATTTACCTTAAATGAAAGCCCTTCAATGGAGCCAGGTGTATATTTTTCCAACTTCGTTTTCCTGTCTGCATCATTTTTAATTTGCTGCAATAATGCCGTGGATTCATTTTTATAAGCATTTGGCCAGATATGAAACCAAATAAAATCCAGCGTAGAAGGGGAATTGTTTTTATATACAATGGTTTCAAACCCGGTCAGCAATTTTTCATTGTCATTCAGTTCGGTATTGATTGTATAATGCAGTTCCTGTTGCCAGTAACCGTCCTGGGCGTATAAACCTAATTGAATAAAGAGGGTGATGGTAAGCAATATTCTTTTCATAAGTACTTTTCTTTGCAAGATAATAATATCGGAGGAAATGGTGAATCGTGAATGGTGAATCGTGAGTCGTGAATTGTGAGTCGAGAGTCGAGAGTCGTGAGTCGTGAATCGTGAATGCTGAATGGTGAGTCGTGAATGATGAATGGATTACAAGGTATTTTACACCGTCCTCACAGATTGCCCATTGCCTACTGACCATTGCCCATTGCCCATTGCCCATTGAACATTGCCCATTGAACATTGCCCATTGCCCATTGACCAAATCCCCCAACTCTTCCTAACTTTGATAAAAATCCGGTTAAAAATGACTACGCTTTCTGTCAACATCAATAAAATTGCCACTTTACGCAACAGTCGCGGTGGCAATAATCCCGATCTTGTAAAAACAGCCCTGGATATAGAACGTTTTGGTTCGGAAGGTATCACGGTACACCCCCGCCCGGATGAACGGCATATACGTTACGCCGATGTGTATGCGCTTAAGCAGGTAATCAAAACAGAATTGAACATTGAGGGAAATTGCACGGAACAAAAATTTGTAGACCTGGTGCTGGCAAACAAGCCTGCACAGGTAACCCTGGTGCCGGATACACTCGGCCAGATCACTTCCAATCACGGATGGGATACCATTGAATACAAAAATTATTTAATTGAGATGATTGGCATTTTTAAAAATGCCGGTATCCGGACTTCCATCTTTGTGGACCCTGTAATTGAAATGGTGGAAGGTGCCGCTGCAACCGGTACAAATCGGATTGAACTATATACGGAAGGATACGCAAAGTTGTATGCCGAAGGAAAGAAACAGGAAGCAATTGATCCATACATTGCTGCCGCAATTAAAGCCAGTGAATTGGGATTAGGCATCAACGCGGGCCACGATCTTGATTTACAAAACCTGCGATTCTTTGCGCAACATATCCCGGGATTACTGGAAGTTTCCATTGGGCATGCTTTAATCTGCGATGCCATTTATCTGGGCCTTGAAAATACGGTGCAACTGTATAAAAGGCAATTGATGCAATGATGGATAATGGCTCAGTTTTAACAGCCCGTGCCTCTTTAAAAAATTCAGCATCTCTTGTTAATTCATTGGTTAAATCCTGGTCTGTTATCAACTGCTAACCGAAGTACAAACAGACTGGCCTGTAAAAAATAAATGGAGAGGCACTAAAAGTACAAGATAACAACCGATGGCAGAAGAATGAAAATCACAACCCGAAAGAGCCGGCGCCATGCAACCGAAAAATTTTTATCGTCTTTTTAGTTGAAGCCATTGAGCAACGGGCTTGGACATTACAGGATATTGCGTACATCACCACTTACGGGAGTGCCATTTATTTGCTGTACAGAATAACATCGGTTTTAGATTTGAAAGCAGCCTTGTAGGCACAGGCCGCGGCCCAATGTGATTTAGTTAGGGAGTTGAATTGCCCCGGATTAAATTGGGTGATAAAATAAATGCGGCTTTAGCCGAAATCATTATTTGGCTAAAGCCGGTAAGAGTATAATATCATTTACACCGTCCTAAAGGAGCGGTGCAATTCAAATAGCTTACTTAACTAAATTACATTTGGCCGCGGCCCCTGCCGGGCAACATTAACGGGCCCGCATTATATCAGGAAATTGAAACAGGAATTTATGTCTATAAAAAAATCCTTCCGTAATAAAACGGAAGGATTTTTTTTATAACAATTAAAAACAATTATCCTAAATACGCTTTCAAAGCGCCACTATATCTGGCTTTTTGCAGGCGCTTGATGGCCCTTTCTTTTATTTGGCGGATACGCTCTTTTGTAAGATCGTATTTTTGACCAATTTGCTCGATGGTTACTCCATTTTCGCCGTCCAGGCCAAAATAAGCATTTACAATTTCTGCCTCCCTCGGACTTAGAGATTTCAAGACCCTGCGAATTTCATTTCTCAATGAATCATGCATTACATCCTCATCCGTATCGTCACCACCTTGCAATAAATCCCCCATAGCTACATCCTCTGCTTCATGCACGGGTGCATCGAGCGAAGTATGACGGGTATTGCTTTGGAAAATATTATTGATTTCGGTTTCACTCATCTCCAGCAACTCAGCCAGTTCTTCGGTAGATGGTTCCCGTTCATGCTCCTGTTCAAATGCCATGTAAGCCTTATTGGCTTTATTGTATGTGCCAATTTTATTTTGAGGAAGCCTAACCAACCTGCCCTGCTCGGCCAGCGCCTGCAGAATAGACTGACGAATCCACCACACTGCGTAGGAAATGAATTTGAACCCTTTTGTTTCATCAAATCTTTGCGCCGCTTTAATTAATCCGAGGTTACCCTCATTAATCAGATCACTAAGGGAAAGCCCCTGATGCTGGTATTGCTTTGCCACTGAAACCACAAATCGAAGGTTAGCCTGCACCAGCTTATCTAGTGCACGCTGGTCGCCCATTTTGATCTTTTGAGCCAGAATTGTTTCCTCTTCCGGGGTAATCATAGAGATTTTGGAAATTTCCTGCAAATATTTCTCCACCGCTTGTGAGTCACGGTTGGTTATCTGCGTTGCGATCTTAAGTTGCCTCATTGTGTTGAATTAATTACAAAATATCTTACGATTTAGGACAGTAAATGTTGAGTTAACGTTGCAAAGGTTTGGTTAAACTACAATATATACTAAAAATCAGTTTGCAAAGTTACAAATCTAATCTTGGATTTCATAGAGTTGTGGTAAAAAGGTTAAAAACGTTAACATCTGCTGTTGAAAATATAAAAAAATTACTTGCTATTTAACGCTGAAAACTACATTTTAACTGTGGCCAGTCTATTTTTGGAAGTTAAAGATTTTATAGTAACAGACTGCAGCTACTGGTTTTGTATCTTTTACGTTGGCTCCCATTTAATCAAGTCTTTAAAAAAGTACACCCGGCAAAACGGACAAAGCCCAACAAAAGATTATTATTGGTTCCTTATCCTGAACAACAATCCGGAACCTTTTGTGGGCGCATTTATAATTCGCAGGGGTTGCCATTCTTTTGCAAGTTATTTTCAATTCAATAAAGCCTTTACCAGGGTTGGCAACCCTCTATACAGTTCGGCAATTTTAAATGCACCCATTGTGTAGATAGTTTACGGATGCAACCCTATATTTGCTACATGATAACTGACCTACGCTCGGATACATTTACAAAACCCTCCCCTGCAATGCTGGAAGCAATGTTTAATGCCCGGGTTGGCGATGATGTGTTTGGTGAAGATCCAACTATAAACGAATTAGAGGCAATGACTGCAACCCTTTTTGGGATGGAAGCCGCTGTATTTTGCCCCAGTGGTACAATGACAAACCAAATTGCCATTAAATGCCATACGCAGCCGGGTGAAGAGGTAATATGCGATAAATTAAGCCATGTTTACATTTATGAAGGTGGTGGAATTGCATTTAACAGTGGATGCCAGGTAAAGGCCATTGACGGAGCAAGGGGAAGAATTAATGCCGATGATGTTTTACAGGCGATTAACCCAAATGACATACATAAGGCAAGAACATCATTGGTGAGTTTGGAAAACACGGCTAACCGAGGCGGTGGCAGTTGCTACGAACTGAACGATATTATTGGCATCAGGGAACTTTGTTTGCAGCACAAACTCAAACTCCACCTGGATGGAGCCAGGCTATTTAATGCGATGGTGGCAAGAGAGGAAACACCTTTGCAATACGGGGCACTGTTTGATAGCATTTCTATCTGCCTGAGTAAGGGACTAGGCGCACCGGTTGGAAGCCTCTTACTTGGTAAAAAAGATTTTATACAAAGAGCAAGAAGGATACGAAAGGTTTTTGGCGGAGGCATGCGGCAGGCAGGCTACCTTGCTGCAGCGGGTATTTATGCGCTGAACAATAATATCAGCAGGCTGGCGGATGATCATCATCATGCAAAACAAATTGCAGAGGCACTTATTAAAAAGGACTTTGTTGGTAAAGTTATGCCGGTAGAAACCAATATCCTTATCTTCGAATTAACCGGCAATTATTCGGCAAAGAGTTTTGAAACAGCGCTGGCCCAACATGAAATACTGACCATCGCAATTTCTCCAACACAGGTAAGAATGGTTACTCATCTGGATGTTACTGAAGATATGGTGGACCAGCTTGTAAATGTGATTCACTCTATGTAATTCATTAATTATGAGCGAAGCACCGTTGAAAAGCAAAATGAGGATAGCTTACAACTTTGAAAATATGGAATTTCTCATATCTGTCAATTGTTGCAGGCGTTTTTGTTTTTTTGCCAATTTAGCATTGATTTTTTCAATTCTTTTTTCCTGCTTTTCCACGTCCTTTTGAGCATCGCGTAAATCTTTTGCTTCATTATAAGCCGTATTTGCCTTTTCTTTTGCTTCTTTAGCCTCACTAACACTTCCATTGGTTGCTTTGGCAGCCTGGTCCATACTGGAAATTGCAGCATCCCCGGCATCTGATTTTCCACTTGTTACTTTACGCTGGTATTCAGTTAATTTATCCGTTGCTGTAGTATTTTCAACAATCAATTCAGCAATGTCATTGCTCACTTTTACATACTCCAGGTTTAGCTTGCCGGTATCAGCGGCATTTTTATACTTTTGAGCATTGGCAGATACTCCACTAAAAAAGAAGAACAAACATAAAGCCGGGGCTAAAAACTTTTTCATAATAATAATTTTACGGTATTAATAAATCACTCAAACATTGGGTAAATGGAAATATTTATAAATCTGGTATTAAAAAGCACCTTTTTAAAAATTTTCGTCCATGACAAATAAGCTTGTAAAATTCGGTCTTTTAAGATATCTATTGTTACACAATTCACACATTCCGGATTTGTGCAAATAATTTACAAATAGCTGAAGCAAGTTCAATGATTAGGTAAACATTATAAAAGACAATACAAACAAACCGCTGCCTTAAGAAATCCTCATCTTTCGGGGTATTGTCAAAATACTTTTTTATATAACAAACTATATCTTCGCAATTCTTTTACACCTCAATTCAAACTAACATATGTTTCCGACAATCAATCCCACTAAAACTTCTGCCTGGCAGGCACTACAGCAACATTTTGACAAAACAAAAAATGTTACCATAAATGAACTCTTTTCTACAGATCCGGAGCGATTCAACAAATTTTCTTTATTTACAAAAGATATTCTTTTTGATTATTCAAAAAATAATATCACCGATGCCACCATTCAATTATTGATGCAATTAGCCAAAGAATGCAACTTGAGTGAAGCGATTGGAGCGATGTTTGCCGGCGAAAAAATTAATACTACTGAGAACAGGGCGGTACTACATACTGCACTAAGAAACTTTTCGGGTAAGCCGGTAATGGCAGAAGGCAAAGATGTAATGCCGGAGGTAATGAAGGTACTGGAACAACTAAAAAGTTTTTGCAGCAAGGTACATAGTGGCGAATGGAAGGGCTATACCGGCAAAAAAATTAAGTACATTGTAAACATCGGTATCGGCGGTAGTGACCTTGGACCCGTAATGGTAACCGAGGCACTGAAACCATATTGGGTAGAAGGCATACAAACTTATTTTGTAAGCAATATTGATGGTACGCATATAGTGGAAACGCTAAAAAAAGTAAACCCAGAAGAAACGTTGTTTTTGATAGCTTCCAAAACATTTACCACGCAGGAAACCATGACCAATGCACATACTGCAAGAAGCTGGTTCCTGGAACAGGCTAAAGACGAATCATTTGTTGCCAAACATTTTGTGGCGTTGAGTACCAATGAAACTGATGTAGTAAAATTTGGAATCGCCTCCGAAAACATGTTTGTTTTCTGGGATTGGGTTGGCGGCAGGTATAGCTTGTGGAGTGCCATCGGGCTATCAATAGCGTTAACGGTAGGATACCAAAATTTTGAAAACCTGTTGAGAGGCGCACACCAGGCGGATGAACATTTTGCCACTACCCCGTTTGAAAAAAACATACCGGTGATTATGGCGCTCTTGGGTACCTGGTATACGAATTTTTATGGCACTTCATCAGAGGCCATTTTACCCTATGATCAATACCTGCACCGCTTTGCAGCTTATTTTCAACAAGGAAATATGGAGAGCAATGGCAAATATGTAGACCGAAACGGGGAGCACGTGACTTATGCAACCGGCCCGGTTATATGGGGCGAGCCCGGTACCAACGGACAACATGCGTTTTACCAGTTGATTCACCAGGGTACTCAAAAAATACCCTGCGATTTTATTGCACCTGCCATCAGTCATAACCCGGTTGGTGAACACCATGAAATTTTATTGAGTAACTTTTTTGCGCAAACAGAAGCACTGATGAATGGCAGTGAAAATGCAGATCCGTACCGGACTTTCACCGGTAACCGGCCCACCAATTCTTTCTTAATAAAAGAAATAACGCCGCATACACTCGGACAATTGATCGCTATATATGAACACAAAATTTTTGTACAGGGAGTGATCTGGAATATTTACAGTTTTGACCAGTTTGGCGTGGAGCTGGGAAAAGTTTTGGCGAAAAAGATACTGCCTGAGTTGCAAAATGATGCAGCCATTCAATCGCATGATTCATCTACCAATGGATTGATCAATGCTTTTAAGAAAATGAAAGGACGAGAAATGAGTGATGAATGATGAGTGATGAGTGGGGATTGGTGAGTGGTGAGTGATTCAATATAAAGTTTACCCCTTTTTGAAAGGTGTAAACTTTATATTGAATTCCATTTACAATATCATTTTATCGCCGCTGGTTAATATCCGGTAAATGGAACGTTTAAAGCGCAATAATCTCGGGGGGATGCAACTGGCGCATAAACTTTTGGAAGCTTCTCAAATATACTTTACACTCCAAAGCAAAATCCTCCCACAAGCGGGGAGGACCATGCCAAATATTTAATCTACGATTAAGCGAATTACCACTTATCTACTTCTTCCGTACTACCATTATCAAGCAGAGTATTGTTCACAGTAGAAACTGATTCGGGCTCAGTAATTTTTTCAGCAATTACTTCAGGCTCTTTATCAATTTCAAAAGGGGCGGCAGATGATGATACCGGCTGTTGCTGACCATCTTCCCCTTCATAAGGAGTATCATGATTGAATGCATCAAAATCAAAATCAGGCATCAACTCTGTTTTCACATAATCAACTGCTTCGCCAAGTCCCTTGATAAACTTATTGAAATCTTCTTTATACAAAAAAATCTTGTGCCTGTCGTAACCATCTGAATCAAAACGTTTCCTGCTTTCAGTGATGGTTAAGTAATAATCATTGCCACGGGTTTCCCTTACATCAAAAAAGTAAGTCCTGCGTTTTCCTGCCCTGATGCGTTTGCTATAAACGCTTTCCATTTTTTTGTCGTTGTTTTCGTACGCCACAGTTAAATTGTTTTAGATTGTTCGGTGATATCAATAAATCAAATTCAGGGCAAAGATATAGCTGTTTTTGAAATAGCAAAATAAACCTGCTGTGCCTGAAAACTTATTACTGTTATCCGGCACTATATTCCTGCTCCTGCTGCCGGGCAAACATCTCCGCATAATACCCATTTTGCTTCAATAACCCAGCATGAGTGCCCTGTTCCACAATTCTGCCATCCTCCATGACAATCACTTTATCAAATTCCAGTAATGAAAAAATCCGGTGGGTAATTATCACGGCGGTTTTATCTTTCCACCAGGCATTCAGATTATTTAGTATTTCCTTTTCTGTCTTTGCATCCACAGCACTCAGGCAGTCGTCGAAAATTACCATTGATGGCTTTTTTAGTAATGCCCTGGCGATGGATATCCGTTGTTTTTGCCCACCGCTTAGGGTAACGCCCCTTTCTCCTATCATGGTTTGATAACCATTGCTAAACCCTTCTATCTCACTGTGAATACTTGCCAGCTTTGCTGCATTTACCACATCTTCCAAACCGGCAGTGTCTACCCCGAAACTAATATTATTCTGTACTGTTTCGCTGAATAAAAACACATCCTGCGGCACATAACTTATTTGGGTTCGCAACCAATTCAAATCAATCTGATTCACCGGGTTGCCTTCATATAATATCGATCCCTGCTGTGCATCGTACATACGCAGTAGCAGTTGCGCAATGGTAGATTTGCCGGAGCCGGTTCTGCCAACGATGGCTATTTTTTCGCCCCTCCTTATCTCCAGTGAAAAATCAATAATTGCATTGATACCGGTATGCGGATAGGTAAAATCAACATTGGTAAACGATATATTGCTGTTAAGGGCGGGTTTTAAAGGCTGCATCGGCTCTTTTATTGCCGGCGGGGTTTGCAAAAATTCGTTTACCCTTTTCTGTGAAGCAGCAGCACGCTGTGTCATGCTGGCTGTCCATCCGATAGCACTTACAGGAAAGGTAAGCATCTGTATGTACAATACAAACTCGGCGATGGTACCCAGGCTGGCACCCGGTACACCATTTACCACATCCATACCGCCCGCCATAATGGTGATCAGGGTACTGAGGCCAATCAGTAAGCCAATGCTGGGGAAATAAATGGCTTCTGTTTTGGCAAGTCCCAGTGCATTTACTTTATACGCCTCGCTATTGTCGGTAAAAAAGCCCAGCATTGCCTTTTCCTGTACAAAAGATTTTATTACCCGTATGCCGCTGTAAGACTCCTGTGCATTAGTGGTAAGGTCGCTCAGTAATGCCTGAATACGCTCACTCTTCCTGTTGATGATGGTATTTACAAAATAAATTGTAACTGCAAGTATGGGTAAGGGTAATAAAGCGATGATGGTGAGCTTCGGGCTGGCCTGTAGCATAAAATAAATACTGAATCCGAGTATGGCCGCCAGGTTGATAAAATACATCAGCGCCGGACCTGTGTACATTCTTACCCTGCTGATATCTTCCGAAATGCGGCTCATCAAATCGCCGGTGCTATGCGTTTTATAAAAATTGGTATCCAGTTGCTGGTAATGATTGAAGACCTGGTTTTTTTGACTGAATTCAATCAGGCGGCTCATTACTATAATGGTTTGCCGCATTAAAAACATAAAGATGCCGCTTATCAAAGCAAGTACCAATAAGGTAATGCCACACCACAATATTTGCTCATCAAAACTTACCTTCTCCAGTTTCGAAATAATCAGCTGAACCACAAAATCATATTCTTTGTTGTGAAGCGGCTGTTTAATAATAGTGGCATTTTGCTCCGCTTTATTGACCACGCTATTTACTACATAGCCCGTTAACTGAGGCGCCAGTATCCTGAAATAATTGGTGAGAATGATAAAGACTATCCCCAGCAATAAGCGGTAACGGTATTTCCAAAAAAACGGGTTGAGTGCTGCAAGATGTTTCATTCAGTGCAAAAATAAAGAAAATTTACCTCCGGCTTTAGGTTAAGGATGATATCAATTTAATTTAAATAGTATGCATTGTTGTTGGTATCCTCACGCACGGTGCCAACGCTACATACGCAACAACGGCACGGGTGGTCTTAGGCTATGTTGTTGGTATCCTCACACACAGTGCCAACGCTACATACGCAACAACGGCAGGGGTGGTCTTAAGCTATGTTGTTGGTATCCTCACACACAGTGCCAACGCTACATACGCAACAACGGTAGGGGTGGTCTTGCGAATTGCTTAAGATAGTACCTGTAGCCTGATGCCCCCTATCGCCGTTGTTGTGTGTTTGTGCGGATGATAATGTGGGTTGGCTCACCAACAACCTATAAGGCTGATATCGGTTTGAATTAAGTAGTATGCTATGTTGTTGGTATCCTCACACACGGTGCCAACGCTACATACGCAACAACGGCGTCGGGTGGTCTTAAGCAATGTTGTTGGTATCCTCACACACAATGCCAGGCTACATACACAACAACGGCACTGGTGGTCTTAAGCAATGTTGTTGGTATCCTCACGTACAGTGCCCGGGCTACATACGCAACAACAGCGCGGGTGGTCTTAAGCATTGTTGTTGGTATCCTTACACACAGTGCCAACGCTACATACGCAACAACGGCGTCGGGTGGTCTTAAGCAATGTTGTTGGTATCCTCACACACAATGCCAGGCTACATACACAACAACGGCACGGGTGGTCTTAAGCTATGTTGTTGGTATCCTCACGCACGGTGCCAACGCTACATACGCAACAACGGCGTCGGATGGTCTTGCTATGTTGTTGGTATCCTCACACACAATGCCACGCTACATACGCAACAACGGCGTCGGGTGGTCTTGCGATGTTGTTGGTATCCTCACACACGGTGCCCACGCTACATACGCAACAACGGCAGGGGTGGTCTTAAGCAATGTTGTTGGTATCCTCACACACGGTGCCCACGCTACATACGCAACAACGGCACGGGTGGTCTTAGGCTATGTTGTTGGTATCCTCACGCACGGTGCCAACGCTACATACGCAACAACGGCAGGGGTGGTCTTGCGAAGTTGTTGGTATCCTCACACACAATGCCCACGCTACATACGCAACAACGGCGTCGGGTGGTCTTAAGCAATGTTGTTGGTATCCTCACACACAATGCCCACGCTACATACGCAACAACGGCGTCGGGTGGTCTTGCGAACTGCTTAAGATAGTACCTGTAGCCTGATGCCCCCTATCGCCGTTGTTGTGTGTTTGTGCGGATGATAATGTGGGTTGGCTCACCAACAACCTATAAGGCTGATATCGGTTTTATTTAAATAGTAAGCAATGTTGTTGGTATCCTCACGCACGGTGCCAACGCTACATACGCAACAACGGCGTCGGGTGGTATTAGGCAATGTTGTTGGTATCCTCACACACAATGCCAGGCTACATACACAACAACGGCGTCGGGTGGTATTAAGCAATGTTGTTGGTATCCTCACGTATAGTGCCCGGGCTACATACGCAACAACGGCGTCGGGTGGTCTTAAGCATTGTTGTTGGTATCCTCACACACAATGCCAGGCTACATACACAACAACGGCGTCGGGTGGTCTTAAGCAATGTTGTTGGTATCCTCACACACAGTGCCAACGCTACATACGCAACAACGGCGTCGGGTGGTCTTAAGCATTGTTGTTGGTATCCTCACGCACGGTGCCAACGCTACATACGCAACAACGGCGTCGGGTGGTCTTAAGCAATGTTGTTGGTATCCTCACACACAATGCCAGGCTACATACACAACAACGGCACGGGTGGTCTTAGGCTATGTTGTTGGTATCCTCACGCACGGTGCCAACGCTACATA
>Ga0209181_10000628_pt1 | contig 64935 bp, 61 predicted proteins | sample MAT05_FD_187208 | JGI IMG/M metagenome (GOLD analysis project Ga0209181, IMG submission 187208) | Freshwater microbial communities from Lake Fryxell liftoff mats and glacier meltwater in Antarctica - MAT-05 (SPAdes) (version 2) | ecosystem: Environmental > Aquatic > Freshwater > Ice > Liftoff...
CGGTAACGTAGACTTGCAACGCATCTCTCAGCTATCTGCTCTCTATCATTGAGTAGAGAATGGGGTGATGGGGTGATGGGGTGATGGGCGGCAGAGTAACGGGGTGGCAGGGTAACGGGGTGGCAGGGTAACGGGGTGGCAGGGTAACGGGGGGGCAGGGTAACGGGGTGGCAGGGTAACGGGGTGGCAGGGTAACGGGGTGGCAGGGTAACGGGGTGGCAGGGTAACGGGGTGATGGGGAAACGAAAACCGATGATCTTCAAACGTCTAGTAACCTTCAAACGTCTAGTAACATTGATGACGATCGTCTTCCTAGTGATCGGAGGAATCTTGCTGCAACGGCATTTCGTTGGCGCTGAAGGGGGGCGTGGGGGAGAACAACAAGTGGTCGTCAGCGTTCCATCGTCACCACTAGTGCGATCGGTGCAACCCAGCGGTGCAACGTCTCCAGCAATTCAGTTTCCTACTGTAGATTCCCGTCAGCTCTTGCGCCATATTCAAGGGCTAAACTTTGTGCGGTATACCCCTGAAGCGCGCGGTACTGCTAGAAAATACATCATGCAGACCTTAAAAGCGGCGGGTTGGCAACCCAAATTGCAGCCCTTTGCCAGTGGGGTGAATGTGGTTGCAGAGCGTCCTGGCACTGACCCGAAAGCAGGGGCGATCGTGCTGGGGGCGCACTACGACACAGTTGCTCGATCGCCCGGTGCTGACGACAATGGAACAGGGGTCGCTGTGGTGTTGGAAGCCGCTCGTCTGCTGGGGGCGCGATCGACTCCACGCACCTTGCGGCTGGCATTGTTCGATCGCGAAGAAGTGGGACTGTTGGGCAGCTTAGCCTACACGGCCGATCGCACAGCACTGGCTGGATTAGAGGGTGCCGTGATTATGGACATGGTGGGGTTTGCCTGTCGAACAGAGGGCTGTCAGCGCTATCCCGACGGCTTGTCTGTTAAACCACCAAGTCGTCGGGGTGATTTTTTAGCGATTGCCGGGGATCAGGAACATTTACCCTTGCTGGCTGCGTTTACCCAGGTAACTCAGTCTGATCTACCCCCGGTGTTAACCTTGCCTGTCCCATTTAAGGGAATGCTCACGCCCGACCTGTTGCGGAGCGATCATGCGCCCTTTTGGTACCAGGGAATTGGGGCTGTGATTGCCACAGATACCGCTAATTTTCGCACTCCCTACTACCACCAGCCGGGCGATCGGCCTTCCACTCTCGACCCCAAGTTTTTCACGGGTTCAGCCCAGATCATCATCAACGCCACTACGCTCTTGCTAGAAGGAAGAACCAGTCTCACCACCACACCGAATTGATTTAAGGGACGTGCAGTTAGGGACTTGCGTGAAAATAAAGTACCAATAAACCGAGTTTCGACGGCGCTCAACTCTCGACGGTTGAGGGTTGAGCGCACTTGTGCTGAGCGCCGTCGAAGTAGTCGAACCCCGTCTGAGTGGGACACTATTAACCCGCAGATCCCTAAGTCCAGACAGATAGCAAATCCTAGGAACCTTTAGCGCTACAACTGTTCTGGGTCAATCCCCAACGATCGCAATTGTGCCGCCAACCGATCGGCCCGTTGCCGCTCTTGTGCTAACTCTGTCTGGGCTTGCTCCAACTCTGCCCAAGCTCTGGTCACCTGCTCCGAGGTTTCGGCATAGCTCAAAAAGGGTTGCCCATCGGGACGATAGATTTGCAATTCCGCACCCGACAGGTCAAACCGAATCCCTAACCTCGGACTTACCCAGTTCTCGATCGGGACAATCGCTGCCAGTCCTCGATTCACCCGTTGCCACCCTTGGAGGCGATCGGTGTCAGGGTCGTATTCGTAATATTCCTCCACCCCAAAGCGATCGTAGAACTCCCGTTTCCGGGTCATTTCGGGCTTCGTGTTGCTGGGAGAGAGGATTTCAAACAAAACCTGGGGCGCAATATTGCCTTCTTGCCACTGTTTGTAGGAACCCCGATCGCCTTTGGGTCTGCCCAAGGCGACGAGGACATCGGGGCCGATGCGGGTTTTGTTGTCTCCTTCGACGGGATACCATAGCAGGTCTCCAGCCACAAACACGTTGGGGTCGTCGGTAAACAGCCAGTCGAGATTTTGTTGCACCACGACGATCCACCGGAACTGCTTGGTGTTGTCTGACATGGGGTGTCCATCGCTGTCAGGGTAGATGATTTCAGAGGAGGTCGATCGCAGTTGGGGAACCATGGCGCTAGTGCAGTTTGACAGAAATTTCTGACCCGTTAGGTGGATTGTTTTGAGTTTTGAGTGTTACCCACTTACTTCTGCCAGCATGGGCTAGTCTCAGTCCCACAGATTGAGTTACACGGATTGTTGCTTTTCAGTTTAACTTGAGATGTTTGCGCCAATGTTTTAACTGGTAGAGCTAACTCTTATAATTAAATTTTGTTACTGTTAGCTCGTTAGCTCACCCTCGTTTTCTGGAGACTCCCATGCTGCGCCTTGAACACGTCAGTAAAATTTACCCAACTGGGGAAGTGCTGAAGGATATCAATTGGGAGGTCAAACCGGGCGATCGGGTTGGCTTAGTTGGCGTGAATGGGGCCGGCAAATCCACGCAACTCAAGATTATTGCGGGAGAAATGGAGCCAACCACTGGAGAAGTGATCCGCCCCAATAGCTTGCACATTGCCTACCTAACCCAGGAATTTGAGGTAGACCCTACGCGCACCGTGCGGGAAGAATTTTGGACGGTATTTCAGGAAGCAAACGACGTGCAACAGGCATTGACCTTGGTGCCTCATCAAATGCAAATGGCTAACCCCGAAGAACTGGATGTGCTGATCCATGAGTTAGATAGACTCCAGAGAAAGTTTGAAGCTCTGGATGGCTACAACCTAGAGGCCCGCATTGAAAAGATTTTGCCAGAAATGGGCTTCACCCTAGAGGATGGCGATCGGCTCGTCAGTGCCTTTAGTGGCGGCTGGCAAATGCGGATGAGTTTGGGCAAAATTCTGCTGCAAGCGCCCGATCTGCTGCTGTTGGATGAACCGACAAACCACTTGGATTTGGAAACGATCGAGTGGTTGGAAAATTACCTCAGAGCGCTGTCAACCCCGATGGTCATTGTCTCCCATGACCGAGAATTCCTCGATCGCCTCTGTACGCAAATTGTGGAAACTGAGCGGGGCGTATCCTCCACCTATCTAGGCAACTATTCTGCATACTTGCAGCAAAAAGCCGAACTTCGAGACGCGCAGATGAGCGCCTACGAACGCCAGCAAAAGGAACTCGATAAGCAACAGGTGTTCATCGATCGCTTCCGAGCCAGCGCCACCCGTAGCACCCAAGCCAAGAGCCGCGAAAAACAATTGGATAAGGTCGATCGCATCGAAGCCCCTACAGGTGATCTCCGTAGTCTCCACTTCCGCTTTCCCCCCGCGCCTCGCAGCGGTCAAGAGGTGGTGCAGGTGAAGGACTTAACCCACGCCTACGGTGAAAAAATCCTATTTCTGGGAACAGATTTGCTCATTGAACGGGGCGATCGGATTGCCTTCTTGGGGCCAAATGGAGCCGGGAAATCCACTCTCTTGCACCTGCTGATGGGCATGGAGCAGCCCACGGAAGGCACGGTGGAATTTGGGACGCACAATGTTTTGCCCAGCTACTTTGAACAAAATCAGGCAGAAGCGCTAGACCTGACCAAGACCGTCATGCAAACGATCCACGACGAAGTGCCGGACTGGAAGAATGAGGAAGTGCGTACCCTGTTGGGTCGATTTTTGTTCAGTGGCGACTCTGCCTTCAAAAAAGTTGGCTCCCTTAGTGGGGGCGAAAAAGCGCGGCTGGCCCTGGCGAAAATGCTTCTGCGTCCTGCCAACTTGCTGATTCTGGATGAGCCAACGAACCACTTAGATATTCCTGCGAAGGAAATGCTGGAAGAGGCGATTCAGAATTACGACGGAACGGTGGTAGTGGTGTCCCACGATCGCTATTTCATTTCCCAAGTTGCCAACAAAATCATCGAAATTCGCGACGGCGGTTTCCAAGTGTATCTAGGAAATTACGCCTACTATCTAGAGAAAATCGCGGAAGAAAAGGAAAAGGTGCAACTGGAGTCCGTAGAAGCGGCTAAAAATGCCAAAAATGCAGCCAAGCGGGACAAGCAGAAAGAAAAGGAAAAAGCCAGAAAAATGCAGCAGGTTACAAGCTAGGAGCAAAAGGCAATGTGAGGGACGGATCGCCATGACACAAGCCAAAACACGACTGACCTTTGAGGAATACGCCAAGCTAGACGCGGAAGACTGGGTACGGCTCGGTTTGCCAGAAGGTCGGTGCGAGTATGTTGAAAATGGGGAGTTGAACGAATTGCCGTCCGAGTCAGAGCCAAACGACTTTTTAGCTCGTTACCTATTATTCTTATTAGCTAGTAGTGGAACTGTTCCACTCCGGCTAATCGCTATTCACACCTGCGAGATTGCGGTGATGGGCAAGCCAAAAACACGCTTCCCAGACTTAGTGATCCTGAAGGAGGAACACTTGAGGCTGATGCAGAAGCGGTTGTACATCAGCCTCACAATGCCTCTCCCTCGCTTAGTTGCTGAAGTCGTCAGCCCTGGAGATGATAACGAGAAGCGGGACTATGAAGCTAAGCGGGAACAGTACCGAGTGCGGGGTGTTCCTGAATATTGGCTCATTAACCCCAAGGAGCAAACGATTCAGATTCTCAAGTTGGAAGCAGGGCAGTATGTTGAAGTGGGCACATTTCAAGGGGACGATCGCCTTGACTCCCCTACGTTTCCAACGCTGAACTTGACAGCTCACCAAGTTCTCACAGCGGGGGAGGGAGAGACTTATAAAACCAATGTTCTCCCTACGTTTCCTGATATAACCTCTTCGGGAACAGTTGAAGAAATTTAGGATTAGCTAGCGTAGCATAACGTAACCCATGCTGTTCAAAGGTTTGCCGCATCTTATAAGTAATTGTGCTTCCCTATTGAGTTTCTCTCAGCTTCTTGATGAAAAGACGTTGTACTTCACCTTCAGGATCAGCTAGGTCAAAAGGATAAGGGTGGTAAGCAGCGTTTGGATCACGACGACTGAGCAACACTTCCAAAGCTGCGCGGAACGCTTGAGCATCGTTTCTGTTGGCTGAAATAAACTGCTTGAGTTCAGCCGTGTTCATCTGGTGCAAATTCGGTGTCATGGCACAAAGTCCCAATTTCCATCTTCTTTGAGTATCAACGCAATTCCATCAGTCGTTCCAGCTTGAATGTAAATCGTTTTTACCGTCTGGTCATAGCGAAAAACGTGGATTGGTTGGTAGGAATTTGAAAGTGATTGACAGAGGAATATCGCGGTATCGGATTGCTTCTGCGTTGGCACGTTACAACTCCTTAAGATGTGCCAGGTGTAGCGTACCAAAAGATGACTGACTTCACTTACATACCCTCTACATCTAAATCCAATTAGGGAATCAGAGGGTTGGATTACCAATAAAAACCGTCGGATAATTCTCTGTGCATGATTAAATTACTGCTAAATGAGTGATCAGCTAAAACTGGTTATTGTGCAGTTAGGGCATAAGGAACATAGATTTAAAGAGAAGGCTTAATCCCAAAACTTGGTTAGATATGACTGTTGTTGCGATCGACTTTGGCACGAGTAACACCGTAATCTGCACCCAAGACCCAGTTACCCTGCTGCCCCGCACCCTCAAATTCGATCGACTTTCTCGGCGATTTGAGACCCCAGCGGGACAGACCGATGTGGTGCCTAGTTTGGTGTATGTGCAAGGACAGGATGCGTTGGTGTTTGGGGAGCCAGTCCGATCGCAGCGACTAGGATTCGCCAAACCCGATCGCCTCTTCAAGGGCTTCAAACGCCAACTGGTTGAAGAATATCGTTCCCCCGATCGCCAGCTTGACGGCATCACATACAGCGTAGAGCGCATCTCCGAGAAATTCCTACACGAAATTTGGCAGCAACTCTCCGAGCAACTCCAGCCCAGTTGTGTCATTTTTACCGTTCCCGTCGGAGCCTTTGAGCAGTATCTAGACTGGTTTCGCGACGTGACCCAACGGCTAGAAATCCCCTCGGTCAAATGGGTGGACGAGTCTACAGCCGCGGCTCTGGGCTATGCCGTGCAAGCGCCCGGTTCCCTCGTATTGGTGGTGGATTTCGGCGGTGGCACCCTGGATTTGAGCCTCGTTCGCACCTCTGCCCGACGTGGAGATCAGCAAATTATTCAGGCTGAAGTGGTGGCTAAGTCCGATGCCTACGTAGGTGGCATGGATATTGATATCTGGATTGTGGAACATTACCTGCGGCAGATCGGTACTGCCCGGGAAGCGGTGCCGGAAGTCGGCTGGCAGAACTTGCTGGAACTGGCAGAACGTATGAAAATTCGACTTTCAACGGCTCCAGAGGCGAAGGAAAGCTGGTTTGATGACGAAAGTTTTATGGCCCACGACCTGCATCTTACCCAGGCAGATTTGACTGAGATTCTGGAGTCGCATCAGTTGCTAGAACAATTGCGCCAAGCCCTGGATGAGGTGTTGGGAGTTGCTCTAAACAAGGGAATTTCCAAGCAGGCGATCGAGCAAGTCCTATTAGTCGGGGGCAGTTGTCAAATTCTCGCCGTGCAGCAGCTTGTGATGTCCTACTTTGGCAAACAGCGGGTCAGGCTAGACAAGCCCTTTGAAGCAGTTGCCTACGGGGCTTTGGTGCTAGGGCAGTCCATCACTGTCGAGGATTATTTGCGCCACAGCTACGCCATTCGCCTCTGGGAACCCTACGCCAAAACTTATTCTTACCTGCCGATTTTCGATCGAGGGATGCAGTATCCGTGCCAAAGTGGGGAGCCATTGACGTTGCAAGTGGCGCGGGGCGGGCAAACCGAAATTCGCCTAGACATTGGGGAAATGGCAGATAGGGCAGAGGCAGAAGTGTCCTTCGATGCCCAGGGACGCATGACCAGTAGTCATCTCAGCCATCGGGACACCTTTCGATCGCTGAACAATCAGCAGCGCGATGTCTGTGTGGCCCATCTCAACCCGCCCGGCGAGATGGGAATCGATCGCATTGAGGTCTTGTTTGAAGTGGATGAGCAAAGGGTTCTGTTGGCAACGGTTAAGGATTTGCTCACGGGAACTGTCCTCGTCGATCGAGGGGCGATCGTTAAACTCCCCAATTAAATCTAGTGGATTAAATTCCGGCTATTCCGGTTCAATGTTTCCCCGATCGCGGCCAATTGATGCAACTGAGTTTTGAGATCAACCGCGCGGGGCTTAAAGGTGTTTTTGCGTTGCAGAGCCGCCCGCGCCAAGTCTTCTCGTCCTTGTTTCAATGCCACTGTCGCCACCTGTTGCCAGGAGAGCATTTCCCGCAAGATGCGATCGTACTCTGCATGGAGATTTAGCTGAGCCGTTTGCACATCTGCCACCGCCTGGTTCAACAGGGCTGGAGCTTGCCCGTCTTGGGTGGATTTCACCGCCTGATTCACCAAACCATACAAATCCTGAACGCCCACCCCACCTAAACTGGGCACTACATTTTCCACCTGGGCACTCTCGCTTCTGCCCACTTTGCACCACATCGCAAAATGTTCACAGTTGTTGAGCATCAAGTTGTACTGTTGCTCTCCCAAGCGGCTTTCTGCCCGTCGCACGACCACATCTGGAATGTAGCAGACGGTGTAATGCTTCATATACAACGGCTTGCCGAAGGTAAATTCTGCTAGGGAACTGCGCGTCACCGTTGCTTCCCCCACTTTGGAGTAGTGAATGACAGTCCCATCTCCACAGTCAATACCGTGGTGTTCGTAAACGCCCTGAATGTTTAAAAACTCTCGAATACTATAAACCTGATCGCCCCGTGCCATTAGTCTTCCAAGGTAGTCGGGTCGGTGATTTGGCTCGGTTTTGGGCCAGTTAGCAACGTTTTAACTTTTTGAGAGGGGTCATTTGCTGATTTGGAGGACACCGATCGAAACGCTGAGGTTTTCAACCGGGCTTCGGCTGCCGCAGACCCAATCCAGATTTGGATTTTGGGACCAGAACTGGCTAAGCGAATCACCATGCCGTCTAGAATTCGGGTTCGGGTGAGGGATTCCTTGTCCACGTAAGTTCCATTCGACCCTAGTGCCACAACTTCCCAGCCGTTAGGATTGCGCTGCAACTCAACATGGTGTCGAGACACCACAGCGCTGTAAATCACAACATCATTGTCTGTCGAGCGTCCAATTCGGATCACTGACTCAGACTCAAATGTCCAGCTTTGGACAGGGACAGGTTCAAAGGGGTGGAGCAAGGATAGGGTAATCACCGATATGAAGTCACGAAAGGGGTTTTAAGTCACGAAAAGGATTTATGGATGGATGAATCGATCGCCTACCATGGGTAGACCTCAAGAGGTAATGATGAGCATCGCTACATCATTACAAACTCAAAAATCATTACGATTTGAACATTACCCCCACCGTGGAGAGTGCGATCGGGGATCGCGTTGGCTCAAGCCTATCACTCAAAAACAGGAGCGCCAAGAGGAACACTCATGGGTAGACTCTCCTAAGCTCAAGCGAAGTTAATTCAATAGTGCCCTAATTGTGACTTAAAATCTCCTCGATCGCCTGTTTTACTGCGGAATATTGATATTCAAACCCGCAGGAGAGGGTGTGGCGAGGCAGAACCCGTTGCCCTTCCAAAACCACCTTTGCCCCATCTGCTAGCAGAACTTCCAAAGCAAAGCCAGGGACAGGCAGCCAGGAGGGGCGATTCATCACCTCCCCCAACGTTTGACAAAATTCCGCCATCTGCACTGGATTCGGGGCGGTTGCATTCAAAACCCCTTGTACCTCCGGGTTCGTCAGTGCAAACCAAATGAGATTAACCAAATCTTCCCGATGAATCCAGGAAAGCCATTGCCGACCTGTGCCGATCGGGCCACCCGCAAATAGCTTGAAGGGCGTGAGTAATTTGCCAATCACTCCCCCCATCCCCAACACAATGCCCAGGCGCAAAATCACCAATCGCGTGCCCGTGGCAGTGACCTGGTTAGCTTCAGCCTCCCACGCTTGGCAAACCTGCGCCAGAAAATCGGTGCCGGGGGGACTGGTTTCGTCAAAAATAGCCGTTTCACTTGTGCCGTAGTAGCCGATCGCTGAAGCACTCACCAGCACTGAGGGACGAGGATTCGCCTGGACGATCGCCTCCACTAGTCGTTGGGTGCCGAGTTGCCGACTTTGGATGATTTCCTGCTTACGGGCAGCCGTCCAGCGCTCAGCGATCGGCTCTCCTGCTAAGTTAATCACGCCATCGCAGCCAGCAATTTTTTCCTGCCAGGCTCCCGCCTGCGTAGGTGCATAGGACACAATGTCCACATGGGTGAATTTCTCCGAGGGAAAAACTTGTCTCGCTGCCTCTGGGTTACGGGTAAAGACGAGTATCTCTGCACCTTCCTCCTGCAACCGCTCCACTAAGCGGCTTCCCACAAATCCCGTTGCCCCCGTCACCGCGACTTTCATTAAACTACTCAATTAACGATCTTCCTCAGTCTACAGAAGTTACAGTCTCCTAAAACCTATGACCCACCCCCTCAAAAAATTTCGACACTAGATATCAGAGCGAAGACCAACCTACACTAGAGTGAGAAATGGGTACTTTTTGGTGTAACCATTTGGAGTGTAGCCACTTCGGCATTAGGTCTGGCATTATTACGTCTCATGGATGGATTATTCTCGAATCGGTGGATGGCAATGGCGATCGTTGCCCTTTGGTTGGGGCTAGTACTTTTAGGCGCTGAGTGGCTAAATCGCCGCCCAGAAGCAGAGCCAGAGCAGGTGCGGAAGGTGGTACACATTGGCTCTGGCAACGTGATTTTGCTGGCATGGTGGTTAAATATTCCCGCCTGGATTGGCGTGACGGCAGCCGTTCTCGCAAGTGGTATCGCTTTGCTGTCCTACCAGATGCCAATTTTAGCCAGCATCAATGGCGTGGGTCGGCGCAGTTTGGGCACATTTTTCTATGCCCTGAGTATTGGGTTACTCATTGCCTATTTTTGGACAACCCAGCCCCAGTATGCCGCGATCGGGGTTCTGGTGATGACTTGGGGCGATGGATTGGCCGCCCTGATTGGCAAGCAGTTTGGCCGTCACCCATACAAGCTTTGGGGCATGGAGAAAAGTTGGGAAGGCTCTCTAGCAATGGCGATCGCTAGCTATGTTGTCTGTAGTGCTATTTTGCTCACAGTACAGGGAAATAGCTGGCAACCTTGGCTCATTTCGTTGTTGGTGGCGATCGTGGCAACTGGCTTAGAGGCGCTCTCTAAGTATGGAATCGATAATCTGACGGTGCCTTTAGGAAGTGCAGCCCTGGCATTCCTACTCAACCAAGCGCTGAACTAGTGCGGCTTGGCAGAAGTTTCTGACCAGTTAGGGGGATTGTTTTGAGTTTTGAGGAGATTTCTAGAAAAGCACCGGAAGGGCGTTCGCGTAGCGTGTGCTTTGCACTTAGCATCCGGGCAATGACTTTCTGGTCGATTCAAAGCTCTGTCTGCCAGATGCTTCGCCCCTACAGGGATAACATCTTTCTCAGAAATCTCCTGAGTTTTGAGTTTTGAGTGCTATCCACTTACTTCTGCCAGCCTGCACTAGAAGCTATAAGGTATTAGGTGGACAAGGTTTAAGCCCTTTGTTCTAGGAAGCTGTGCCTAAGCGCTACTTCTCTCAATATCTCAAGGCGATGGAGTGCCGCCTGGAACCGATCGAGTTGGGTTCTTAACCGCGTTTAATGCTGATGACTCCTACTGTTTCCGCTGTCTGCGGAGAGGTAGGATTGCGCCATCCCTCGACTCAGACAGCCCAATGCTGTTTTCCCCCACAGGAGTCTTGAGATGCTACTAAGTGTTGTTGCCATTTTATTGCTGGGTTTTTTTGCGGGGCAGATTGCCCGTCGGCTGGGACTCCCGCCCCTGCTAGGCATGATTGGGGTAGGAATTGCCCTGGGCCCTGAAGGCGGCAATGTCCTCAGCCCAGAGGTGCTGGAAGCTGCGACTGCTCTGCGATCGGTGGCAGTTACCGTAATTTTGATGAAGGCGGGGCTGGGACTCGATCGGGAAAAGCTAGCGCAACAGGGAACCGTAGCCATTCGCCTGGGATTTTTACCCGGTTTAGTGGAAGCGATCGTGGTGGCGTTGCTGTCGATCGTTCTGTTCAACTTTGATTTCCTCACGGGCTTACTGATGGGTTTCATTGTGGGCGCAGAATCGCCCGCCGTGATTGTGCCGGGGATGCTCTGGCTCAAAAGCCTGGGGTGGGGTGTGAGGAAAGGCATCCCCGATGCGATTTTAGCGGGGAGTGCCCTGCCCTCTTCCCTGCTGCTGTTTAGCCTATTGCTGAATTTCCTCACGCGAGGCAATGTGGGAACCGTGAAATTGCCTGGGGGTGTGACCCTAACCGCCCTCCAGTTTTTACCTGTGCAGGTTTTTCTGGAAGTTGCCTTGGGAATTGGGTTTGGGTACGTTGCCGCCCATATGCTGGTCTCTCTCCTCACCCGGCAAACCTGGACTCAAACTGCGGGACAGGACATATTAGTCACCTTTGGCGTGGCCTTGTTTTTAGTTGTTTTACCAGAAAATTTTCCCTATTTTTCCGGTTATCTGGCTGTCATGACTATGGGATTTTTCTTGGTGCAACTGAATGCCCCACTGGGACGGCGATTACGCAATGGCTTTGACAGTCTCTGGGGAGTGGCAGAGATTGTGCTGTTCGTGATGATGGGGGTGAGCATTCAGCTACAGACATTGGGGGCGGTTTTGTTGCCTGGGCTGCTGTTGCTGACGGTGAGTGTGCTTGTGGGACGCACGATCGGCTGGTTACTTTCCACCTGGGGCAGCAACTGGATCTGGCGAGAGAAGCTATTTTTGTTGCCAGGCTATTCAGCAAAGGCAACGGTGCAGGCGGCTCTAGGGGCGTTGCCCTTGTCTCGCGGTGTTCCCGGAGGTGAAGTGATTCTGGCAATCGCCGCCCTCTCAATTCTCACCACTGCCCCTCTGGGAGCTTGGGCTATTCCCACCTTTGCCCCCAAGCTCCTGGAAAAGGGAGAGGTTGACCCGACCAAGGTGACCGTTACCACCGCTGTCCGGTTTCTGGCCGCAGTTGATACCTCGATTCTGGCACCAGATGTCCTCACCAAAGCGGCAGATCTGGCCCGCCGTAGCGATGCCGAGGTGATTGTCTTGCATGTTTGCAGCTATGCTCAACCAGAGGCGGTGATTGCGCTACAGCAACAAACTCAGCGATCGTTGGCAGATATTCGGCATCAATTCATCCTGGTTGAAGGAACGGTTGCTGAAGCGATCGTCCGCACGGCTCAAGACTACCAGGTCACTGATATTGTCATGGGTAAGCGCGGCCATCAACACTGGGAGGAGGTGCTGATCGGTTCCGTTTCCCAAGCCGTTTTGGAAACCAGCACTGTGCCTGTGATTTTGGTGGAAAGCCGCAAACTGAAGCGGTAGCAGGGTACGATCGCGCTCCGCCGACTTCTCCACAACTTGGTTAGTATGGAGGAACCTTTAGACGCGGGCTGAGTGGTTTTTAGCGGGTTCCTCCAAGCATCCTTTGCTCTACCCTCTGAACAATTGGCTCAAGTCCCTTGCCTATTCAAGTTTTACAAGGCTTTTTAGAGTCTATTGATACCTTTTGCATTGAATACCACAGAAAATTCTGTACTCTTAAAAAACATGCCTAGTAAATGACGCGATAGACAATGGTTCAGTTAAGGCAAACACGTTCTTAAAGGAGCAAAAAGAAGATGGTTGCTATCAGCCCAGACGTAAACTTGAAGGTTGTGTGGCGTAATTCAACCCGATAACGGTGTTTGTCTATGCCCCCCTATGAAAATGCCCCAGCGACTTAAGCAGATCGTCAGCCTTCTGAAGCGCTCTGTCGATCGGCTCCCAGTTTTAACTAGACTGAAACTCTTGGGCGATCGGTGGCTGCAATGGCAGCAGCAGTATGGCTCCGATGAGTTACGCCAACCTGCGAAGGCTTCCCAGGCGCTCTCAATCCCCAGCGACTCCGACCCCAACAAATCCCATCGGTGGCATCGATGGGATCTGCGCTCCCCAATTCTGGTGTGCTTTGCAGTGCTTTGCCTAACTGCCACCTTGGGCGATCGGTTCTACGACGCACCCAAGCTGGATGTGGGAATCGTGGCTCCTCAAACCATCTATGCCCCTGCCTCTGCCAGGGTAGAAGATACCAAAACAACGGACGAAAAACGCCAGGAAGCCCGCAGTGGTGCCACCGCCATCCTCAAAATTGATCCCGTCGCCACCCAGGAAATCCTAACGGGAATTCAAGCCTTTTTACGTCAAGGCAGTGAAGCACGGCGCATGGCGGGCACCTTTCCCCTAGTGCCGCCATCGATTCTGACTCGCTCTGTGCAAATTTACCTGCGTCAAGCCGACGAGTCTGAGTTTCAGCCCCTTGTGCATCAGTTGGAACCCAAGTCTGTGGAGGCACCCAATGGCATTGTCAACCCGGATCTCCTTCCCCCTTTAGATGCCTTGCCCTTGTCCCTGCCCTTCAGCAAAGAACAGCAAGACGCGCTCCAGCAACTCACCGCCTATCGCCAGTCTCAGGGAAACAGGTCCCTCAGCACCTTGCTAGAAACGATCGCCCAATCTCGGTGGGATTATCGCTTCGCCTTAAACATAATGTCTGAGCGCTTTGCCCAGCAGGAGTCGCTGTACCAGCCTGGATTGCTGAATTTATCCGAAGCAGAGTGGCAAGCGACTCAAGCAGGAATGCAGCGATCGGCGACTCTGATGCTAGCCCAGGGAATTCATCCAGGGCTACCCAAGGAGGTTTTGAATCAAGCCCTGGTGCTTCAGATTGAGGCTACGGTTCCACAGGTGGCGCGGACGATCGCCCTAGAGGTACTGTCCTCTCTGATGCGTCCAAATTTAATCAAAGACCCCCAGCAAACGGGGCTGCTGGCGGAACAGGCGGCTCAGCGCATTGATCCCGTGATGGTAACGGTGGAGCGGGGAGACGTAATTGTGCAGGTCGGGGAACCTATTACTCATCCGAGTTTCGTCTTACTTGACCATTTCGGTTTAAGCCGGCGGGGAATCAATTGGTGGGGGTTGGGCAGTTTGGCGGGAGTGGTTAGCTTGGCGATCGGACTCTTTCGGGTCATCCAGGGCTACGTTCACCCCAGGCTGCGACGGCGCGATTATATTCTGATCTTTTTGCTTACTCTGAGCGCACCGCTGGTGGTATCCTTGGGCATTTCTGCAACCAGCCTGCCTGCGATCGGACTCCTAATTGGTAGCTTCTACGGCTCCATTGTTGGCATCACCGTCGTGGGGTTACTCTCCCTTATTTTGCCCTTGGGGATGCAAATAAGTGGGGGCGATTTAATGTATAGCGCCTTCGGTGGGCTGGTTGGGGCATTGGTAGCCAGTCGGCTCCGATCGCGGGAGGAACTGGCCCTGCTGGGAGGAGCCGTTGGGTTAACCCAGGCGGTCACCTGTTTTTTCCTCTCCATCCTCAGCGCTCCCATTTGGTACATCACTCTGGGGTCCGCCTTCGTGCAAGGGCTGATTGGTCTAGCCTGGAGTATTGTCGCCTTGGGCTTGAGTCCCTACCTGGAACACTTATTTGATTTAGTAACTCCCATTCGCTTGTCCGAGTTAGCGAACCCGAATCGCCCCCTCTTGAAACGCTTGGCTGCTGAAGCTCCTGGCACCTTTCAGCACACGCTATTTGTGTCCACGTTGGCAGAAGCGGCGGCTCGAATCCTAGGCTGCAATGTGGAACTGGTGAGAACCGGGACGCTCTACCACGACATTGGTAAGATGCACGACCCGCTGAGCTTTATCGAAAATCAGATGGGCAACCCCAACAAGCATGATGCGATCGGCGACCCTTGGCAAAGCGCCATCATCATCAAAAAACATGTCAGCGAAGGATTGGTGATGGCAAAAAAATATCGGTTGCCCAAGGCAGTTCGTGCTTTTATCCCAGAACACCAGGGAACTATGCTGATCGGCTACTTCTACCACCAAGCGCAACAACAGCGGGCAGCAGCAGCAAATGATCCAGAGAAGTTCTGCATGTTGCCTCTCCAAGAAGCCGATTTTCGTTACGACGGCCCTACCCCTCAATCCAGGGAAACGGGAATTGTCATGCTAGCCGACTCCTGTGAAGCAGCCCTGCGCTCTCTTAAAGAGGTCACCCCAGAGGAAGCGCTGGTGATGATCAACAAAATTTTGAAGGCCCGTTGGCAAGATCAACAATTGGTAGACTCTGGTTTAACTAGAGAGGACATGACCCGGATTGCGGACGTTTTTCTCCAGGTTTGGCAGCAGTCCAACCATCAGCGCATTTCCTACCCCAAAGCCTGCTTACGTAGCTAGTGTAGCTTGGCAGAAGTTTCTGTCCAGTTAGGGGGAGGGAAACATGGTTTTGAGTTTTGAGTTTTGAGTGCTGCTCAGTTATTTCTACCAACTTGCACTAGTGTTCTGTCAAAATCTAACTCCAACTAATCTCCTAGCTTTCAGCTACCCGTCAATTAATGATTGACGGACTACTAGAGCCTCGTAGGTCTTAAGCAAAATGGGTTGCTGAAGAAGGATGTGCCTCAATTGATAACGTATACAGACAGGTGTAACTTGATCAGGGAAATGTGGCTCCTTGGGTTGCACCATGCCGAGTTTCTCGATCGTACTCAATATCTTTTTGGTTATAGACGACGATCGCTTGCTTAACAGCCTCGTTGGCCGCTGCCGCCAATTCCTCACACGATGGGTAGCTCGGTTGTTGCTTCAGCACTTGCAACACATCCTTACCCGCTGCAATCCCGTGATCTCGGTGACCATCTTCGTGGAGTTGCAACGCTGTGATGTAGCGATCCCAGCGCTCCACCAGTCCTACTTCAAAATTGGTGTCGCGCTTCCACTGAGGCATCGTGAACGTGACTTCTACATTAACTCTGATGTTGTCCAGCGCACAGCTACCATTGGCAGTCTCATAATCGTACTTCCAACGGATATACCAACGGGTAAACGCATCAAAGGAGCCATTGCTGTCCTTGGGCCCAAGCTGATTCATCTGCTCTCGCAGTTGCTCAGCAGTCTCACCGGAAATAGTGTAGTTGGTGTTGGCGATCGAGACGGGAAAGTCTACCCCAAACTGTTCTGGTGCAGATTCAGTTGTGGGAGTTGTCGCAGCAGTAATCGGTCTTCTAGGGTTGGGTCTGTATCCACAGGCGATCGTCACCACACTCAACCCCGCTCCCAACAGAAAATAGGACAAGAACCGCCGCAGTCGCAACCTTTTGGCACTGGTTGTAAATGAGACGTAGGAACTAAGAAATCGAGGAGAGAACTGCATAAATCCCATTAATCTTTTACTAAAAACGTAAAACCATCAGGCTTATAGCTCCTCAATTCTATGACTGCCCTCATACAGCCCGACAAAAGTAACCGGAAGGGCGAAGCCTCCGGGTAAGGACTTGCTGGTCGATTCAGAGGCTTATCTGCCGCAGGCTTCGCCCCTACAGTGGTATCTTCTTTCCCGGAAATCACCTAAGACACTTGGTTTGAGTTGTGAGTACTATCGACCTCCTAGCGTCCCGACCCGCTCATCCCCGACAAAGCGAAGCGCTATTTTCCTCCCAAAATCAACCCCTTTGGAGGGGGTCTGGGGGAAGCTCTCGTCCCCCAGAAGGGGGTTTGGGGGATCACCCCCAAGGGTCGGGTTGGGTCGGAACCTAGATCTGCGCCGTGTCCCTAATGTTGTAGATCGTAGAATTACATACCGCTAATGCATTCACGATCGGTATGTCATTTGAAATTTCTGAGACAAATCTATCTCTGCACGGGCGAAGCATTCGGCAAATAAGCCTTGAATTGACCAAGAGATTACTGCCCGAATGCTTCGCCCCTACATTTCCTAATGTAAACAGAGCCTAACTGCACCTACCTAACCCTTATTGCGTTGCGACCAAACCCGCGTTGGCAAGCCCCAGACGTAAATAAATCCCTCTGCCGCCTTGTGATCAAACTGATCGTCGGCTCCATAGGTTGCCAAGTCTGGGCTGTAGAGCGAGTTGCTGGACTGCCGTCCCACCATCACTGCATTGCCCTTAAACAACTTGATGCGAACTGTCCCCGAAACCCGCTCTTGGGTTTGGTGAATAAAGGCATCCAACGCCGCTTTCAGGGGGCTGTACCAAAGTCCGTTGTAGACCAGTTGGGAGTAAGTGTCCTCCATGCCTCGTTTGTAGTGGGCGACATCAGCCGTCAGGGTCAAGCTTTCCAACTCGCGGTGGGCTTGAATCAACACAAGTAGGGCGGGAACTTCGTAGATTTCCCTAGATTTAATTCCTACTAGGCGATTTTCCACCATGTCGATGCGCCCGACTCCGTGGGTTCCCACCACTTGGTTGAGTTGGGTGATCAGGTCGATCGGGTGCAGAGATTGGCCATTGAGATGGGTCGGAATGCCTTGCTCAAAGCCGATTTCAATGTACTCCGGCTCATTGGGCGTATCGCCGATCGCCTTCGTCATAGCATAAATTTCCTCCGGTGGCTCCACCCACGGATCTTCTAATGATCCCGCTTCAATGCTGCGTCCCAACAGATTGCGATCGATGCTGTAGGGCGAAGCTTTTTTCACCGGCGACGCAATCCCAAAGCGCTCACCGTAGGCGATCGTTTCCTCCCGGCTCATGCCCCATTCCCGCGCCGGAGCCAAAACTTTCAAATTAGGGTTCAGGGCAGCGATCGCCACATCAAACCGCACTTGGTCATTCCCCTTGCCCGTGCAACCGTGGGCCACTGCATCGGCTCCATACTCTGCCGCCGCGTCTACCAAAAGCTTGGCAATTAAAGGACGCGCCAAAGCAGTCGAGAGGGGATAGCGATTTTCATACAAGGCATTGGCTTGAATCGCAGGAAAGGCATAATGCTTCACAAATTCTTCCGTGACATCGGCAACCAAGGACTTTGCTGCTCCAGACTTCAACGCCTTTTCCCGAATTGGCTCTAGCTCTTCTCCCTGTCCCAGATTAGCCGCCAAGGTAATGACCTCTTGTACGCCCCATTCCTGCTTCAGGTAAGGAATGCAGACCGATGTATCCACCCCGCCTGAATAAGCCAATACGACCCTGTTAGCGCGACCCATGAGTTTCTTTCCAGTTGGCAAAACGACTAAGCTCTCATTATGTAGCTAAACTCGATCGATTCCTGTGAGCATCTGTACAGATCCCAAAGGCATTTAGTGGTTATCCCCAGCAATGACGGATTTTCAGTTAAGTAGGGTATCGACCGTAGGTTCTGTTTTAAGGAGATTTCCGGGAAAAATGCTACTGCTGTAGGGCAAAGCATCCGGCAGATCAGTCCTTGAATCAACCAAAAGAGCTTCACCCGGATGCTTTGCCCTTCCGGTGCCCGGTATAAGCTTTCTGAAAATCTCCATCCTCTCGAAAGTGTCAGCCACCAGAAGCACGAATCACGAAAACCTGAGAGATACTGGGGAAGTGGTGCTAGGGGAAAACCTGTGTTTTTTAGCGTTGTCATTCCAACTTATAATCGTCAGCCCATTCTAGAGAAGTGTCTGAGGGCACTGGAACAGCAACAGTTGGCTGAAGATAGCCCCGTCTCTGGCTATGAGGTGGTGGTGGTTGATGATGGTTCCACGGATGGCACCGTGGACTGGCTTCGATCGCACCCCGCTGAGTTTCCCCATGTGCGGTTGATTCAGCAAGATCACCAGGGGCCAGCGGCAGCGCGGAATTTGGGGGTGAAAGAGGCGATCGGCGACACCATTATTTTCATTGACAGCGACTTAGTGGTCACAGAACCCTTTCTTCAATCCCATGCAGAAGCATTGGTGAACGGGGCGCAGCAGCTAGGGGAAAATCGGGTTTTTACCTACGGACGGGTAGTTAACACCTGCAATTTTGATCATCCAACCACTGAACCCTATAAGTTGACGGACTATTCCAGAGCATATTTTGCGACGGGGAATGTGGCGATCGATCGCACTTGGTTGGAAAAAGCGGGACTGTTTGATACCCAGTTTCAACTTTACGGTTGGGAAGATTTGGAACTGGGGGTGCGGCTGAAGCAATTGGGGCTGAAGCTGATCCCGTGCCCCGCCGCCGTTGGCTACCACTGGCACCCACCCTTTGCGCTGGCTGACGTTCCCAATCTGATTGATAAGGAAATTCAGCGGGGCCGCATGGGAGTCCTGTTCTACCAAAAACATCCCACGCTGAATGTGCGAATGATGATCCAAATGACGTGGCTACACCGCATCCTGTGGGGAACGCTTTCTCTAGGCGGCTTGGTGAATGAGCGGACGATCGCCCCCTTCCTGCAATGGCTAATCGACCAAGGTAAACCCCAACTAGCTTTGGAAGTGGCCCGTATTTTCCTCAATTGGTATAACGTCCAGGGTGTTTATGCTGCTTATACGGAAGCCCAGCAGCACAACTGAGAACCGATCGCATATTTGCCGTGAACTACCAGACCGATTCAGGTCGCCTAGTTGCCTGCAATATCGCCTTCGATCGACCCATCCAACAGGGTGACTTTTTGATAGATGTCAGCCAAGGTTCCTGACCAATCAAGGCTGTGAAAGGTCATAGATTCATCTCCTTGGTAGGTGGCAATTTTCCAGGTGCCATTGATCAAGCTACGAACTTCGATCGATCGTGCTGTTTGGCTGACTAAGACGTATTCCTCCAAGGTAGGGCAGGTTTGGTAATCCGTGAATTTTTCGCTGCTGTCAAACTTGGCAATTGATTTAGACAGCACTTCAATCACCAGTTTGGGATAGTGAATAAAGTCTTCTGTGCCAGCCAAATCCCTTGGATCGCAGGTGACTACCACATCAGGATAGTAGTAGCAGTCGGCTTCCTGTAGCCGCACCTTGATGGCAGAAGCCATGACAACACAAGGTTGCTTGCGTAGATGCAGATTCAGAAGGGTCGTCAGGTTCGCAGCGATGATCACATGGGGCTTTTTGGCACCCACCATCGCGTAGACCCGTCCCCGCTGATACTCATGCTTGATGGGACTGACCCGTTCTGCTTCGAGGTAGTCGTCTGGACTAATGTAGAAAAAATTGGGATTAGCAACCATAGGATTCAGGTGTTTAGAAATTGCTGTAGCTTATAAATCGCTATTGAGACGATCTCTCCTCTAGCAGCGCTCTCAGTCGAGCTAGTTCTGCTTCTGCCACTTCTGCGCGCTGACGCTCTTGCTCTGCACGTTGGCATTCCTGCTCTGCGCGTTGGCGTTCTTGCTCTGTGCGTTGGCGTTCTTGTTCTGCCGTTTCCGAACTCCACAACAGCAGGTTTCCGGCTTCGTCCCACCAGCGCAGCCAATGGGTTTTCGTTCCCAGGCGTGTGCCCTGCCACATCCCCAAAAACAGCTTCGTCTCTGGAATCCAATATCGCCCTTCTGCATTGGGTTGTTGCAGAACGTATTGCTTCTCCTGGAGTCGCCGCACTTCCAGAATCAAATCACGGGGATCAAAGATAACGTAGGTGGGAACCTGGAGGATATGTTCATAAAAATAGAGCTTACCGTAGGGATAAACGGGACGTGCTGAGTATTCCTCCGTGTCGCTTTCTGACAGAAACTCCATCACGATCGCGACAGATGCACCTTCCGCGTGGGGAGTATAGCTGCGGCGAACTACGACCCCTTCAACTACTGGCCTTGCATCAGAAACGTAGAGCCAATCAGGAGCCTTGACTACGGTTTTACGGGCAACAGTGGCGACTAATCCAAAATTAGATGCAATCAACATTGTGGGCTGAATCAAGCCAGCTTCTCCTAGCGCATCTGTCAGAGCCGCAGCTAGTAAAGGTTGTTGAATATTTTCCACAGGATCATCCGGTAAAACATAGTCATTTGGCAGTGGTTCCCATGTGATTTCTAAGCTCTGAATGCTCGGTATTATCGGTAAAACCATGCAGGATTCCTCCTTAGTTTGGTTAACTGTGTAAAGTCCAACGATCGCCTACCCAGGTTCTCTCACTTTAAAGCAGCGCCGGAATGATCGCAGAGACGAGTCTAAAATGGGTAGTTAATCGAGAGGGCGATTCAGCGGACGACAAGAAATTAGCCTGTGATGTGATTACAAAGGTTTCCACTATGACTGCAACATTACCCACAACTGCGATTGAAACACCAGTCTTAATTCCACTCCAAGACATTGAATTTGTGCCAGGTGTACCCTTTGTCTTGCATAACGTGTCTTGGGAGCAATATGAGGCAATTACAGCCGAGTTAGAGCAAACTCGGAAATTCCGTACTGTCTATTATCAGGGACTATTAGAAATTATGTCTCCCTTACCGATCCACGAGCGTCCTCACCGAATTATGGGAGATATTGCCAAAGCATTACTAGACTTTGAAGATCGGGCGTGGGAGGATTTTGGTTCCACAACCTTTCGAGAAAAGGCAAAAATGGCTGGGATTGAGCCGGACACCTGTCTCTATGTTGATGAAAAAGCTACTCGCGTTCGGCAGTGTCTGTCAGCAATGTATTTAGAGATTGATCCGCCACCCGATTTAGCAATTGAGTCTGATGTAACGTCTAAGACGACGTTACAGGCTTATTTGGCTCTCGGAATGCCGGAAGTTTGGATTTATCAAAAACAGAATCTCAAGATCTATTTACTGGAAACCGATCGGTATATAGAGTCTGAAACTAGCCGAGTATTTCCCAATCGATCGATCCGCGAAGAGATTTTACATTGGCTAAATCGAGCCTTAAGTGAAGGAACGAGCAAGGTTCTAAAAGAAATTCGGAGCCAGGGTCTGTAGAGGAATGTTGCGTACTCAGGATCGTGGACTCTGGCAAGATCCCCAGATTTTCAAACTAAGCCGCTGGCGAGATCTTAGATTTTCGCAGAATCCGGGGATCTGAATCGTTTAATCAATACTTCGTACAGTTTTTGTGGAGGTGCTGGAAACCCTGTTGCACAGCCAAGACCCTCACCCTAAATCCCTCTCCCAAGAGGGGAGAGGGACTTCAATCCGGCTCCCCTTCTCTCCTCTTGGGAGAAGGGGCTGGGGGATGAGGGGGTTTTGGCGTATCCTCTACAAAACTGAGATGCTCCCTACTACAACAAGGTCTGAGCCGTTTGGCTTAACATAGGGATAGAATTCTCAATAGTTTGTAAGGTTACATGACAATTTCTATTCCCTGGCAAGAACGAGTTGGTAACCAACGAGATTGGGTATGGCGGGGTTGGCAAACTCGCTACACCTATCGACGGGCAGTGCAACCGATCGCACAGACAGCACCCTTAATCTTGCTGCACGGGTTTGGGGCATCGATCGGGCACTGGCGACACAACATTGATGACCTGTCCCAGCAACATACTGTTTATGCGTTGGATATGTTGGGGTTTGGCGCGTCGGAAAAGGCTGTAGCTCCCTACAGCGTTTCGTTGTGGGTGGAGCAAGTTTATGACTTCTGGCAAACCTTTATTCGGGTTCCCGTGGTGCTGGTGGGAAACTCGATCGGCTCTCTCGTGTGCATGGCAGCGGCGGCGGCTCACCCGGACATGGTGGCAGGCATTGTGATGATGAGTTTGCCTGACCCTTCCCTAGAAGCGGAGATGATTCCCGCTAAGCTCCGTCCTGCCGTAGCAGCAACGAAAGGGCTTGTTGCCTCTTTAGTACTGAAGCCTTTGTTCTATGCCATTCGGCGCACCTCAGTGATCCGCAAGTGGGCGGCGTTTGCCTACTCTGATCCCACTGCGATTACTGATGAGCTAGTGGACATTTTGCTACACCCCGCCACCGATCGCGGCTCAGCGCAAGCCTTTGTCGGCATCTTCAAAGCTATGAGCATAGCGGAGTCTGGGTTGAGTGCCAAGGAAATTTTACCGTTGCTTCAGATCCCCATACTTTTAATTTGGGGCGAGGACGATCGCATGGTGCCGCCTAAGTTTGCCCAGCCGAAGCAATTTGCTGCCTATAATCCCAACTTGGAATTAATTGAATTGGCAAACTGTGGTCATTGCCCCCACGATGAATGCCCCGATCGCGTCAACCGAGAGATTTTGCGCTGGATGGCAACAAATTTAAACTTGGCTAAGATTGCCGTTCAGCCCAGTGCAGAAGTCGTTGTGAGGTAGACATCTAGGGTTGGAATTCCTCACCCTTGGCTAGGCACAATGTAAGGAGAATTAATCGCCGTCGATCGCCCTGTATAGATCAGTGCTTGATACACTATTGCCGCCACTTCCGCTCGTGTTGCTTCCCGGTTGGGGTTGAGTTGCTGCAAGGTGGGGTAGTTAATCACTAGGCGTTGCCGCATGGCAGCAGCCACCACAGTGCGGGCTGAGGGAGGAATTGTGCTTTGGTCAGCGTAAAAGGTTAGCCCTTTTTCGTCAGGTCTAGGAATGCCCAGCCCACTGACCAGAGAGCTAAGAACCTGTACGCGGAGAATATTTTGACTGGGACGAAAGGTTTGGTCGGAAAACCCCGACAGGAAGCCACCTCGGTATGCCTGTTCGATCGCAGCCTTCGCCCACAGGTCAGCCGGGACATCGGGAAACGACACCACCACTCGCTTGGGTGAGGGGTTGAATGCCTTCACCAGCAAGGCACTGTATTGGGCGCGGGTCATGCTGGCATTGGGACGGAAGGTGCCATCCGTAAAGCCGCTGATGAACCCCTGATTGCTGAGACTCCGAATGAATTCCGTCGCCCAGTGACCTTGCAAATCGGTGAAGGAAGCAGTGGCAGGGCTGGGGTTGACGATGAAGGGAGAGTCGATCGCACTTGCCTGTCCAGTGGCAACCAGGGATTGGTAAATCAGAGCCGCCACTTCAGCGCGGGTAATCTCTCGCATCGGCTCCAGTTGCTTCACATTGGGATGATTCACCACGATGCGGCGCATCGTAGCAATCGCCACTTTATCGGTGGCATAGCTAGGAACCTGAGCGCGATCGTTGTAAATCGTCAACAAATTACTCGAACTATCCCCAGTCAGCCCTAATCCGCTAATGAGGGAGACGATCGCCTGCACGCGACTGATGTTCAGATTCGGACGAAACGTGTTGTCGGGAAACCCGGATGTGAAGCCCATGCGATCCGCATGACCGATCGCTTCCGCTCCCCAGAAGCTCGGCGGCACATCTGTAAAGGTGCTGGCAGGACGCTTACTCGGCAGTTTAAACGCACGAGCCACAGCCGCTGCAAATTGGGCCCGCGTCATACTGGCTTCTGGACGAAAAGTGCCGTCGGCAAAGCCACTGAAAATGCCTCGATTAACTAGAGCTTGAATGAAAACGATCGCCCAGTGTCCTTCTATGTCAGGAAATTTAGCTGTGGGAGTTGGGGTGGGGGTGGATGGGGGGATGGGTGTGGGAGTAGGCGTGGGATTGGGAGTAGGGGTAGGGGTAGGGGTGGGAGTAGGAGTAGGCGTGGGAATTGGGGGGATGGGTGTGGGAGTAGGAGTAGGAGTTGGGGTGGGAGTAGGAGTAGGCGTGGGAGTTGGGGTAGGGGTAGGGGTAGGCGTGGGAGTTGGGGGGATGGGTGTTGGAATAGGAATAGGAGTAGGAGTAGGAGTAGGAGTAGGCGTGGGTATTGGAGTAGGTGTAGTTGGAGGGGTGGGATTGGGAGTCACCACTTGACTACCGACAAAATTCACACTTCCTTGCACCTTAGTGGGATTAATTTGGTTCCCCACCGAAACCAAAGCCGTGGCGGTGGCATTTTGCAAGTCGAATCGACCGTTATCTCGAAAAATATTACCGCCGGGGTCTTGACTAGTGCCCAAGTCTGGTAATGAGGTGTTGACGACTGCCAATCCTTCGCTGGTGTTCTTCTCCACCACGTTATTTCGCAATACTGGACGGGCATCCCCTGAAAGTACAATCCCAGAGCGATTTCCTGTCACTTGGTTATCGGCAATCAAGGGAGCCGCATTGTCTCCGATCGCAATTCCATAGCCCGTATTCCGGCAGGTATTCCGCCGAAACTCACCCTTCGCATTACGAACGATCGACATCCCGCTGGCAGAATTTTGCACCATCACATTATCTGTGACTACAGGATTAGCGGTGCCCGTAGCAAAAACTCCCTCCCGCCCACAGTTGGTCAACGTATTGTTGGCAATAGTGGGAGTGGTGGATTCAACCCAAATTGCTGTGCCTCGTGTGGCGCGATTGGTGACGGTGACCCCACGAATTTGAGCATTGTTTGCGGGTCGTAGCGTTACATTTTGCCGCGCAAAGGTGGGGCTAAGGTATTCGCCACTACCCTCAATTAAAATTCCATCGCCTTTCGTTGCCTCGTTACCCAGAAGAGTGACTCCGCTCGGCACTACCAAGGGAAATACTTCACCAGCGCCATAGGTACCCTTCGCCAGCCGAATCACGGTTCCAGACTGGATTTGCTGTAGGGCACGGGTCAAGGTCTTATAGGGAGACGCTGAGTTACCCGTACTGGAGTCATTGCCTGTAGCGGCATCAACGTAAACTGTGGCAGATGTAGATTGAACCATGATGCAGTATTTAAACGAGTAAATCCAATGGGTATTTTTCTCTTCCACTCGATATCGTGCAGGACGGAGTAGACAAAAGACAAGTATCCTAAGAAACAGGCAGGTGAAAACCGGGTAGATAAAAGAGGGGCGATCGTGATTACGAGCCTCTACGCATTATGTCAGCAATTGGTAACCCGCTCGTTGTCAAGACTCCCAACTCACTTCTCAGATTTAACCGCAGTGTAAGCGTTTATTCAAAATGGTAATAGCTGTTATTGTCACAAATCTTGTCATTGCCCTAGGTTGCCTCTACGCTGCTTGGCAAGTTTGGCAGATTCGCGGTGCCTTGTCCAAGGCAGCAGATGCGGTATTGTCCTACGAGCGAGCCTGTCATAGCGGACTCTCTGGCTCTCCTGACGCACTTTACAAGGCCCAGCGAGGTGTAGGGGAGCTACGACAACAGTATCAAAAACTAGGGCCGCAGATGCAGCGCGTCCGGCAGGTTTTGGCGTTGGTGGGCTTAGGGCGATCGGCCTGGCAACAACGAGCCACTCTATTTCGTTCTAAAACAGCAAAAAAGAGACGCTCTCCAAGAGGTTAAGGGAGTTGCGATTTGACGAAATACTATCCTACCTATCTCGTAGGTTTTAATCGGCAATTTATTCTGGCGCAACAATGGCTCGAAAGTCCCCCAGAATTGGGGGGCGGATCGGGGCGCAATTTGTGTTTACAAAAACTTTCTTATGCATTCAGCAAAAGGTTGTGATTGGGTTCTAAAGTGTTCGCCCGTAGCTTGCTTCCCAAAGGATATGCTTCGGATTGCCCCAATCTCGAACCTGTGCAAGCCATTAGGGATCTGCGGGTTAATAGTGTCCCACTCAGACAGGTTTCGACTGCGCTCAACCCTCGACGGTTGAGGGTTGAGCGCAGTCGAAACTCGGTTTATTGGTACTTTATTTTCACGCAAGTCCCTTATTCCAACCCGGAATTAGAGATTATTTAATCCACACTCCTATGTAGGAACTAACTAGTGCAGGCTAGTAGAAATAACTGAGCAGCACTCAAAACTCAAAACTCAAAACAATCCCCCTAACTGGTTATAAACTTCTGCCAAGCTGCACTAGGTTTGCCGTAATTGACCCACCAAATGAACTAACTCCGGCAAAATTAATTGCTGCATGGCAAGCTGCACCGCAGGGGTAGAGCCAGGAATCGAGAAGATTAGTTTACTGCGGTAGGTGCCCGCGATCGCTCGTGAGGCCATTGCCCGTGAGCCAATTTCTGCATAGCTGAGTGAGCGGAATAGCTCCCCAAACCCCGGCAACGTTTTTTCAAGGACACCCACGATCGCGTCATAGGTGGTATCTCTGGGAGCAATGCCCGTTCCCCCATTGAAGATCAGCACATCTAGGTCAGATTGATTGCCCAGGGTCATCAACTGCGTGTGAATTTGGGTGGGTTCATCCTTAATTAGGGTATATAGACCGATGGTATGTCCAGCATCATTTAGCAAGGTTTGGATTAATTGTCCACTGCGATCGGTATCAGGCGATCGGGTGTCGCTGACGGTAATCACGGCACAGGTAACCACGATTCCAGGCGAATCGGGATGGGGATGTTGAGTCATAGAGAAATATAGAGCATCCTGGCTTAAATACTCATTTCCAACATCCGCTGCATAGGGCGCAGGGCAGCGGCTTGAATATCTGGGGACAGAGTGATTTCTGGAGTCCGGTGTTTCATCGCCAGGTAGAGTTTTTCCAGAGTGTTTAGGCGCATGTGGGGGCACTCGTTGCACGCACAATTATTGATCGGCGGAGCCGGAATGTAGTGCTTTTCAGGCGCTTGCTTTTGCATCTGGTGAATGATCCCAGGCTCGGTAGCGACGATGAAACGTTGTCGATCGCTCTGTTGACTATATTTTAACAGCGCTGTCGTCGAGCCAATGAAGTTAGCATGGCGCAACACCGAGGTCTCACATTCAGGATGGGCAATCACCTCTGCGTCTGGATATTGGATCTGAAGTTGCACCAGTTTTTTTTCTGAAAACGTCTCATGTACCATGCAACTACCTTGCCACAGCACGAGTTCCCGCCCGGTTTGCTCCATCACATAGCGCCCCAGATTGCGATCGGGAGCAAAAATAATCGGTTGGTCTGCTGGAATCTGCTGCACAATCCGCACGGCATTGGAACTAGTGCAGATAATGTCACTCATGGCTTTAATTTCAGCCGTGCAATTAATGTAGGAAATCACCAAATGTCCAGGATGGTTTGCCTTGAATTGAGCAAAGGCAGCAGGAGGGCAGCTATCTGCCAAAGAACACCCAGCCGCTAAATCAGGGAGCAGGACAAGTTTGTGTGGATTCAAAATCTTAGCGGTTTCTGCCATGAAATGGACTCCCGCAAACACAATGACATCCGCACTCGTGCTAGCCGCCTGCTGAGAGAGTCCTAGGGAATCTCCAATGTAGTCAGCGATGTCCTGAATCTCCGAATCTTGGTAGTAATGAGCCAAAATGACGGCGTTGAGGTCTTGTTTGAGAGTCTGAATTGCCCCAAATAAGTCGTAGGGCAAAGCATCTAGGGAAGGACGATCGCGGCGGTCAAGTACAGGAGTCAACACGGCAATATACCTGTTAGAGTTACTAATTGAGCATGGTTTAATTATAGTTTTTTTTACCATAATTAGGGCAGGTTAAATTATGATCATTTTGTGAAGAATCGATCGCTGTAAACCTCATCCCCCCTGCTATAGTGACCCTATTCCCACCCTAAAAATTTCGACTGCTAAAAACCTGTGGCTTATCGCAATCCAGCCCCCACTGTTGACATCGTGATTGAGATGATCGATCGCCCCCATCGCCCGATCGTGCTAATCGAACGGCGCAATCCTCCCTATGGCTGGGCCATTCCCGGTGGCTTCATCGATTACAACGAATCGGCAGAAGCCGCCGCCCAACGTGAGGCTCAGGAAGAAACGGGCCTATTGATAGAACTGGTGGAACAATTCCATGTCTATTCCGATCCGGGTCGTGATCCCCGCCAACATACCCTCAGCGTCGTGTTTCTAGCGACTGCCACAGGAGAGCCTCACGCCGCAGATGATGCTAAAGATATTGGAGTCTTCGAGTTTTGGCGTGTGCCAGCCAAACTCTGCTTTGATCACAACGAAATCCTGCGCGACTACTGGCAGTACCGCCATCACAGCATTCGTCCCCGATTGTTTTAGGGGAGTTACTAGACTGTTGCTGGTTTAAGAAGATTTCCGAGAAAGATGTTACCCCTGTAGGGGCGAGGCATCCGGCAAACAAGCTCTTGAATTGACTAGAAGGTTATTGCCCGGATGCTTCGCCCTTCCGGTTCCTGGCATCAAGGACTCTAGCGAGATTCCCGGATTCTCACAAAATCCAGGGATTTGAATTGTTGAGCCAATTGTGTCAAGGTCTGAATAACTTACACGAATCAGAAAATCAGACTCGTCGGGCGTAGTGGGCGAAGGTCATAACGCATTAATTTGATCAACGATGTATGACGCTACCGCTAAGCCAACCTGCGATCGGTACGTCATTTGACAGCCAGTCCCGAATGGGTAACCAACGCGGACTGTAAAAGTGAAAGGTGTCCTACAGTCCTGAGATCTTTGATAGCTTACCCTTAACCTCTTCCAGAGAGAAGTTGGTCACTTCTTGCCACTCTTTCACCGTAAAGTCATAGCCGTGCGCTTTTGCCATCTGGACAAAGGCTTCCAAATCTGGAGCTTCGTTGAATTGCTCCCGAAGCGCGGCATCATTTCTAGCATCTCTGAACAATCTAATAGCATCTTCCTGTGCCATACGTATTCCTTCCTGTTGTAAAACGAGTACAGCATTAACCCAGTTCCACCTAAATATACAGTACGTTATAAACTACTTCCCGCTGCTTACGCTGAGCGGGGGGTTTTCAGCAGCCCTAGAACATGATCACTCAAAGAGCAAGCAAGTCCTGAACCTCCAGGCTGGTTTACGACAGCCCCATTGCTGGCAATATTTCTGGCCCCGTTCATATCCGCGTCACCCATCCAGCCACAAGGTCTACACTCAAAACTCTTGCCACTTTGATAACTTTTGCCTGGCAACGGATGAATGTGCAGGCAGTGATGGCAGGTCTGAAACGTGTAGCGAGGATCGACCAGAATCAGCTTTACGCCAAACTTCACCGCCTTGTAGGTCATGAATTGGCGCAGTTGGTAGAACGCCCAACTGTTGCTACGCCGCCGCTTATGGCGGGGCAACTCATTTGTGCGCTCCCTCATTCCAGTCAAGTCCTCCAGTGCAATTGCCTAATGAGTCACCTTGGCTCGCTGCACCAAGCGATAGCTGATGCCGTGATTGGTATGCGCTTGAAAGCGTTTCTCCTTGCCCAATAACCGTTGCAACAGTCTACGCACTCTGCGGCGTGTACTGCGTGTGCCTCTCGCCGCTTTTTGCTGGAGTTTCGCTTTCAAATTGACGTTCGGCGAGCGCTCGGTCGAGTCGCTGTACTTCTCCCGGATTGCTGTGACTGCCGCTCCGCTGAAAGCATCACCCTCAGACGTGGCGGCAATATCCGTTCTGACCAAATTAACACCCAGAACCTGATCCGTTTCCCCTGGCAGGGGAGATTCCGACTCAAGCTGAATATTGACGTAGTAGCTGCCATCTTTGCGCTTGACCAGCGTGGCTGTTTTAGAGGTTTGTCCCTTCAACAACCCAAGTTGGTAGTTGCCGATCGCTAGCTTAAATCGTTCCCGTTTCCCTACCATTGTCAAAGAAACCGTTCAGTCCTGCTGACGCAAGCTGAAGGTTCACTGGTCATAGGTGGCAGACGTGGGAGCAAATTTACCAACGGGTCTACCCGTTTGCTTGGCTGTCTTGCGATTGCCAAACACCCTGCGAATCGCGTGGATGGCAAGCTGAGCAGACAAACCAAACTTGGCTCTGACATCGTGATAAACCAGCGATGATTTTGAGATCAAGCCAACTGGAGGGTACGAGCCATGACCTTTGCTAATTATGCTGCGATTAACCTTGACGAACTACGACAATATGTTCTCATGCATCGAGAAAATACTACAGCTTTTCAGCTATACATCGATCGCTCAAAAACAACAGGACGAACGATCACGATCGATCCCAGCGATCCTGAGTGGGAAGAGAACTTGGAGCAAAGGCTGCGGCAGACAAGTTCAGACGAAGTAGCTTCAAATTAGCAATGGTCAGCGTTCAACTCGTCTTGTAAAGTTTGACGGATCTGATGGAATGGTAAACTTACGATTCTCTTCTTCCCGTTCAGATGAGCCAGTGAATGCACCACTGCCACCGCACTGAGATGGAAAGAGACGATCGCCCTTACAATAAAGCAATCAATGGGTCAGTAGGTATAGATATGAATCCTATTATCGTCCTACCTCATCGTGAAATTGCAGCATTTTGTGAGCGTTAGCAAGTTGCCGAACTTGCTTTGTTCGGCTCTGTCTTGAGAGACAATTTTCGATCCGATAGCGATATTGACTTGCTAGTTACCTTCGCTCCAGACGCTGACTGGAGCTTGCTCGATCATGTGCAAATGCAGCAAGAACTGGAACGCATTCTAGGGCGAGACGTGGATTTGGTAAGCAAACGGGCGATCGAGCGAAGCTCCAACTGGATTCGTCGCCAAGAGATTCTGTCCACTGCTCAACCAATTTATGCCAATTAATCGAGGTCGTGCAGCATTGCTTGATATTGCCAAAGCCGCCCGAAAAGTTGTGCAATTTAAGCAAGGACTCAATAGAGAATCTTTTCTAGCAGATGAGAAAACGCAATCTGCGATCGTCTTTCAATTACTGATACTGATCACTGGTGAGGCAGTCAAGCGGCTTTCCCAAGAATTCCGTAGTACCCATTCTGATATCCCTTGGACGTTAATTGCCGGAATGCGGGATACCTTGATTCATGAATATGACGATATTGATTTGGGTGAAGTTTGGAAGACCGCAGACAGAGATATTCCAGAATTACTTGTTCTACTGGAACCTATTTTAATTAAGATGACTGGCTGATAGCGTTTTCGGGTAATAAGCTCGAAAATCTTTGAACTCTTTTGGAGCAAGCTTTTGGTAATTTTCCAGAAAGCCTCTTGAAACTTAACCTACGTAATGACTTCAGTGCTTTTCAGTTGCTATTGCCCAACAGGTTTAATCAATTAACTTGATGCGGCCCATTTGGATGTAATCCAGGATGCGGTTGATTTGATAACAGCTATCGGTACTGGTATCTTCGCTTCCCAAAATTTCAGCGGTGAGCCGCATGTGCTCTTGGCGCTTGATTTGCCCTGAGTCAATAATCCGATCGACCGTCTGCTTCAAGCTCAGATTCGGCTTGATCTGCTCTAACTTTTGTTGGGTTGATTTGTTCTGACTCGATCGCATGATAGTAAGTAATCTTTAGCAAACGACTTTTTTCGTTACTTTTGGGTTGAAACAGAATGCAAAAGTCATTCTAGTAGTCTGTCAATCATTAATTGACGGGTAGCTGAAAGCCGGGAGGTTAGTTGGAGTTAAATTTTGAGGGTCTCCGACCCCTCAAAATTTTCTTGACAGAACACTAGGATAACTCGCATTCATCAAAGTCCCTTGTTAATCGCTTAAGTCTAGGACTCTAGCGAGATCCCGGATTCTGAATGAATCTGGAGATCCCACCAGATGCTCTCAATCGTTTAGTCTTCAACATTCTTCCGCTTTATAGGTTTAGGGAGTGGCTCTTTACGAGCAACAGGGTTGGGAGCGGGAGATGTCCTTGTTGGTGCACTGAATGTAGGTCGCTGGGGACGATTACCATCCCACTGCCGACGGGGAGGGGGTGAATCACGACGACGATCGCCTGCCCGCTGGCTCTTCTTCTTGGGGGGTAACATGCCGATCGGAGTTCCAGACTGAATCACCAAGGCATTATTTTGCCGCTGCACATCCAAATTCCAGAAATGCCCTAGGACTTTGCCAGAGAGAACCCCTTGCAGTTGCAACTTAAACGCTTTCTCCTGCTCCGATTCCTTGCGAGAGGATTGACGAATTTTCACGATCACCTGTCCGTCATCCTGGGAGGCATAAATAACTTCCCCACGAATGGAAAAGTAACCATCGTTGAATCCAGATGCTTCAGGATCTGTGGAACCAGACTCTACCGGAGCATCTGCTAATTCCTCAGCAGAACTGCTGCCGTTGTTGCCATTTTGCTGATTTAGCTCCTCCTTATTCAGTTTCTCCGGTTCCCAAACTCCCACAATTTGAGCGTGGAGATTGTTTTCTCTTTCTCTGGTACGAGGATAAACTACCCACAAATGCTCTTGCTCCAAATCCAAGTGCTTTTTCACTAAGCTCATGACCCGACCCAGCAGCACTGCATCGATCGCAGTCCCTTCAGCCGTAAATAGTGTCCCTTTCGTAAATTGATCTGGTGAAGCTTCGTACCGACCGCGAATTAAGCCGATCGCCCGGTACTGCATTGCCTCACTGGGAGGAGGAATAGGTTGCTGGCGCAGGATGGCGGCTGAGTTTGCTACATCATCCCCAGTCTCTACTCCATCTACAACGGGAGTATCTGAAGATGAGATAGGGGATGGATCGATTGGATCACCCTTTGAAGTCGTAGATTCTGATGTCATTTCAGCGGGGCTATCTCCTGAAGGCTCTATGGTCATTGAAGCAGGGGGGGAAGTAAGTAAATCAGAGTTGGGTGAGGGGAGCGCGATCGATGGTTCCGGTGGAATTGCGGGTAGGTGTTTCAGCGCTCGATCAGAGGTAGGACGCATAGGCTGCATATATTCAGACAGCATAGTTGTATCGGTCTGCCCATTCCACTCTAAGGAATTAAGGGAGTCAAGTCACTTTTCCGTTGAAAAAGTTGCCTATCTGGACAATTAATTCTCAGATTATGCAACTAGAATCGCAGTAATTCTTTAGACAATCAAGCCGCTGGACGATCGGTTTTCCCTGATTTCCCGATGTCTGGATTTAAGTCATTGCTACATGCTTCGTCTTCTAAGTAACTGGATGCAATTAAACTAAAGATGATTTTGGGGGTGGAACCCCCTGCCTGGGGGCAACGCCCCCACTCCCCCTTTTACAATTAATTACGCCTACCTACTTATCTACAGAGGGTTGTCTAAAAAACAGGGGAAGTAAGGAAGTTCTTATTCATACTTATAATAAATTTTAGAGTGGGTTGCAAACGGTCATCATTCTAGCGTTTCAGAGGGGATGCAAGGAGTGAAATCTCTGGAAGACAGCGTTCACCTTGACTTAAGCAGTAGGGTTATTTGGCGATCGAGCATCGGGACTCCACCCTAACTTAGTAAACAACACATGACAAATCGCAATTCATCACTAGAATGACAGAGTGAGTTCAAGGCAATTTTGTGACGGATAAGAAAAATCGTTGGATTGTTAGTGTTGTTTTAATTTGTGCTGTGATCGGATTTGTCGGATTTTCGATCGTGCCCATTTTTAGCAACGCCTTTAAGGGTGACCAGAAGCCGATCGGTGGGACATCAACTACTCCTGGAGCGGTAGCTTCAGCTAGTCCAGAAGTCGTAAAAGCATCTCAAAAAGAACCCCCTCTGCCTCAGCCAGAGGAGCTAAGAGCGCAGGTAAAGGGATATGAAGCCATTTTGCAGCAAGAACCGGAAAACCAGGCGGCGTTGAAGGGGCTGGTGAAAACCCGTTTGACCTTGATCAATATGAAGCAAGGTGAAATTAAAGATGTGATTGGGCCGTTGGAGAAACTGGCAAAACTCAATCCCACCGAGCCACGCTACACAATACTGCTCGCCCAGTCGAAACAATTCACAGGCGATCGGGAAGGAGCCGCCCAGCTATACCGCACCTTGCTGACCTCCCAACCAGGCAACCTAGATGCACTAGAAGGGCTAACTGACCTACTGATCCAACAGGAACGTCCTGCGGCGGCGATCGGACTTCTACAGGACACCCTGAAGACAGCAAATCAGGCAAATCAGATCCAGGCAGGAAGTGTCGATGTGATTTCAGTGCAAATTTTGTTGGGCAAGGTCTATGCCCTAGAAAAGCAATATGATGATGCGATCGAAGTTTACGACACGGCAATTAAAGGCAATAAGCAGGACTTCCGTCCAGTTTTGGCTAAAGCCTTGGTGCTGAGAGAACAGGGTAAGCCTGAAGCCGCTAAACCTCTCTTTGCAACGGCGGTTGGGCTAGCCCCCGCCCAATTCAAGGATCAAGTCCGGCAACTGGAGACCGGAGACGCAATTCCAAGCGCAGCTCCCAAGCCTGAGGCTACACCGGGAGCGACTCCATCTCCCTCTGCTACGCCTAAAAATTAGTATTCTAAGAAAAATTAGGTAGGCTCAAGATTGGATCGGGGCGAAGTATTCAGTAGATAGTCTTTAGGAGATTTCCGAGAAAGACGTTACTCCTGTAGGGGCGTTCGCGTAGCGTGTGCTTTGCACTTAGCATCCGGCAGGCAAGCCCTTGAATGGGAGCATCTCAATTTTGTAGAGGATAGTCCAAAACCCCCTCATCCCCCAGCCCCTTCTCCCCTCTTGGGAGAAGGGGAGCAAGATCCAAGTCCCTCTCCCCACCTGGGAGCTTGTCATTACCAACATTTTTGAAAAATCGAAGATTTTTCAAAAATGTGAATTCTAAACCTCTCAGAAGGCCCAAATTGTCGCCCGAACCGCCCCCCAGCCCCCCAATTCTGGGCAGGGGCGATTCATTGAAAAACGAAAAAGCTCGAAAGCCTCATTCTTTCGTTCTACTTCGCGTTATGCCTAATCTAAACCAAACGAGATAGTAGGCTTTTCAAGGTTATTACTTTTCCAATAAATCAGCCCTGCCCCAATTCTGGGGGGTTCTGAGATCGAAGTCCCCCAGAATTGGGGCCTTAAAGCCTTTCAAGCATATATGAAAAGGGGGCGAGTGCAAGGTCTAGGGCGTTTATCAGACACTCTCCAAGCTTTTTAAGAGATGTTGGTAATGATAAGACCTGGGAGAGGGATTTAGGGTGAGGGTTGCAAAAGTGAGATGCTCCCCCTTGAATCGACCAGAAGGTCATTGCCCGTAGGCTTCGCCCTTCCAGTGCCTGGTATAAACTTTTCTAGAAATCTCCTTATTGAGTTTCAAAGCATTCTGCCCGTAGCTTGCTTCCCGAAGGGTATGCTTTGCCCTGCGGCTGAGGCTTGATTCAGGGTGTAATACTCTATTTGGAGTCTAATATTTTCGTTCCTGCGGCTCAAACATTGTAATTGTGACTGGATGGTAGCTGATATCAATGCCAGCAGCGGAGTAGTAGGCCAGAGTGTGCTGAAGAAAGTTTGTATCATCTCGCTGGGGATAATCTTCTCGGCAATGAGCGCCCCGGCTTTCCTGCCGCTGGAGGGCTGACTCTAGAATCATCTGTCCCACAATCATCAACGATCGCAATTCCAGCGCCTCGATGATTTCCGTATTCCAGTGCTTGCCTTTGTCATCCAAGTAGATTTGGCTGTATTGCGCCTGAAAGCCCTGAAGCTGAGCCAAGCCTGTTTCCATCAGGGAGGCATTGCGAAACACCCCACAGAACTCAGTCATTGCGTCCTGAAATGCCTGGCGCACCTGGTTAATCCGATAGTGACCCGGCTGATCGAGCAAGGACTGGAGTTGCTGCTGGGCTTCGGTAATGTAGTGGGACTCATCCACATTGGGAAGTTTGCGTGTGGGGATGGCTTGGGTGATCGTTGCCCCCGTTCTGCGCCCATATACCACACATTCCAGCAACGAATTACTGCCTAAACGGTTTGCCCCATGCACAGAGACACAAGCCGTTTCCCCAGCAGCATATAAGCCGTCCACAAGGCTATCTGAGCTACCTCGTACCTGTCCCGCCGTATTGACAGGAATACCTCCCATAGAATAGTGAATTGTCGGACGCACAGGCATCGGTTGAGTCACCGCATCGATGCCCAGTAAGCGGTGAGCTTCTTCCCAGCAGAAGGGAATTCGGCTCATGATTTTTTCGCGCCCCATGTGGCGCAGATCCAGGTAAACAAATGGGCCGCCCGCTGTACCATCGGAATGAATGCCTCGCCCTGCCCTTAATTCTCGTCCGATCGCCCGCGAGGTGATGTCTCTGGGAGCTAGTTCCATCCGGCTGGGGGCATAGGTTGCCATAAACCGATCGCCAGCACTGTTGATTAAATACGCTCCTTCCCCGCGCACCGCTTCAGAAATCAGCACCCCCACAGGATACAACCCCGTCGGATGAAACTGGACAAACTCCATATCTTCTAGGGGCAAGCCAGCGAGGGCGGCGATCGACAACCCATCTCCCGTAGAAGCATAATCGTTGGACGTGGTATTAAACACTCGTCCATAGCCACCCGTTGCAAACATCACGGCTTTAGCGCGCACCACCTGAATTTGCCCATCCAGAATGTGATACATCACCAACCCCTTTGCCTGTCCCTCCTCCAAAATCAGTCGCATCACGTACCATTCGTCGTAGATTTTCACTCCGTAACGCATCAGGTTACAGATTAATTCGTGCAGAATGGCATGGCCCGTTTTATCGGCGGCATAGCAGGTGCGATTGTGGGCATGTCCGCCAAACGCCCGTTGAGCAATCCGACCATCAGGCAACCGAGAGAACAGCACGCCCATGTGTTCTAGGTCAATCACCACATCTGCTGCCTCGCGGGTGAGAATTTCCACGGCATCCTGATCTGCTAAATAGTCAGAGCCTTTGACGGTATCAAAAGCGTGGGCCTCCCAGCTATCGGCAGGATCAACATTTTTCAGGGCTGCGGCAATGCCACCTTGGGCTGCAACAGAATGGGAACGAATTGGATGGGTTTTGGCCACAACGGCCACGCTTAGGGTTGGGTCTGTCCGCACAATTTCTAGGGCAGCCCGTGAGCCTGCTAAACCGCCCCCAACAATTATCACGTCATGGTCAATCATGGTCTGGGTCAGCCTTTAAGGATGGGTGAAATAAAATTTATGGCTCGGTCTATTAGCCTGACAAATCCATCGCTTCTTCGTACATCACATCTTCGTACATGGCTTCCAACTTCATTAAAATCTTCGGCTTTAGGTTCTCAAATTCTTGCTTCAGGAGTTGCTTGGTTGTTCCAGGCTGTGTCGATGATTGAGCCATTTGACTCATATTCGCCCATTCTAGAAGCCGTTTGCACTGGGGTGGGGCGATCGTGGAAGCCATAACCGCTGAACACTTCTGAGGCTCTTCTGTAGCAAAAAACAGCAAGCGATAGTGCCCACGCTCTCCCAAAAGTCGCGTCGTTTCCTGCCCCTGAGTTGTCTTCAAATCAAGGTAGCAGGGGAGCCAGCGGGGACCGTATTCCACGTTGTAGAGAACTGTAATCCACAGCAGCATCGGATGGGGAGCCATCATGCAAAGGAATTGGTTATAGCGAGTGCTGGATATGCGATTTTGAATTTCGTGCTTCGGGAGCATGACCCACAGGGTAGACAGCACGTCTCGGCTGGTTTTCAAGCCGTAGGGAAAGACGATTTCAGCGATCGGTTTCGTTTTGGGCCACGAGGTCAAATGGCAAATTTCGTCGGGTGAAAGTATTTTACTGGAGCGCGTTTCAGGCACAACCGGCAACTTAGAGAGGGCCGCCTCAATTTGGTGCCCAATTTGTCGCCCCGCCAGGAAGCGTTCTTCTAGCGGCTCTAGCGCCCTCAGCACTTCCGCCATATTTTGGGGGCGATCGTTCGCCGACTTCGCCAGACAACCCATGACCAGACCTTCCAACGACTTTGGTAATTTCAGCCCAGGATGAGCCACATCAAAGGAGCGGGGGGGTTGAAAGTGATGGGCTTTATACCAACTGCCAAAGGTGTGGGTATCGGCTTGCAAGGGGATTTTATTCGTCAGCATTTCAAACATCATGATCCCCAGACTGTAGATGTCCGATCGGGCATCTAACTCCTTGCCCTCCATCTGCTCTGGCGACGAATAGGCCAAGGTACCCATGAACGACTGGGTCTGATCACTATCTGCTTGCAACAAGCGCGCAATCCCAAAGTCTAAGATTTTAGCCATTTCACCGACACTGACATCCTGGGTAACCAGGATATTTCCCGGTTTGATGTCTCTGTGAACTACAGAGTCTTGATGGGCGCACTGAAGTCCTAGGCAAACTTGGCGAGTGATGTTCAGAAACTTGGGCAGGGGTAGCGATCGGTTCCGAATCAGTTCACTCAAGCTGTGTCCTTGCAAATACTCCATTACGTAGAAAGGCACCTCGTCTTCGTCTACGCCATAGTCCATGACCCGCACAATATGGATGCTCTTCTGTCCTAATTGGGCGCAGGTTCTGGCCTCACTTCTGAAGCGATTCTGCATTTTTTCGTTCAGCAGGGTTCGCGCCAAAAATTTGACCGCAACGGGTACGCCCCCTAATAAAGCATCTTTGGCGAGATAAACTCGACCCATCGCTCCCTTTCCGATCAACTCCTGAAGTTGATAGCGATTAGCCAGTAAGCGACCGAGGTTAGAGTCAGTCATCAGAAGTCTACGTAATCAAATCTAAAGAACGTGTGGGAGAACGGCAGAGCTAGGGAGTTTACGAGCTTAGGCGGAGTCAAGATAGAACTTTGATGGGCGATTCAGCAGCTTCCCAATAATATATCTCGCCAAGAGTATTGCTATCTGCTTTCCCTTGTTTTAGAGTTCAACCTTACAGAAGTAATTAGAGACGCATACAACATTGTTATCAATTGTGCTAACCATGCCTTCCTGTCGATCGAGTTACTTGTTGAAGATGAAAACTCTAAGCCTCACGCTCAAGATGAGAATCTTTAAAAGGATAGCTTCAGTTTCAAGGGTCAGGAAACCAGGGTGAAGTCGGGCTTTATGAAGTTTCAGTAAAGCCATTCTAGCGCTCCCTATCCCCCAAGCCAAATTTTATGGAGAAAAAAGAATTTTTATCCCAGCTACTCAGGAAATTTTTGAGCAAACCGGTTCGGCTTTAGGGGCACTTCTGTAGCTTGTACTTCACGCTTGGCACTTCACACTTAGCGATCGGCAAATAAACCCTTGAATTTACCAGATGATGACTGCCCGTAGCTCGGTTCCCGAAGGGTGAAGCATCCAGCAGATAAGCTCTTGAATCGACCAGAAGGTCATTGCCCGGATGCTAAGTGCAAAGTACACGCTACGCGAACGCCCTTACAGCAGCAACATCTTTCTCAGAAACCTTCTTAGTCTGGCCTTCGGTCTAAGGTTGCTTCCATGGCGCTGGTTAAGTAGTGACCCGCCATAATTCCACTGGAGAAGTAATACTTGTCGGCGCTGAGCATGTGTAAGGTCTCAAAACCACTACGCCGTTGTCGATCGCCCAACACCCAATAGCGCTGAACGAGGGATTCTGGGGTTACCCATCCTTCCCCCTCAACCCGCCCCAAAAGGCTATGCTGAAGGACAAATGTATACCGTCGATCGCCCGTATCCAGCCGCCCCCGATACTGTAAAGTAATGGTTTCACGCTCACTTCCGGGAAACTCCAGCATCGTGCCCATGTTAAACCAGTCATCCCGATTCCAAGTGACCAAGGTTTTACCTTTGACCATGACTGGCATTCCGTCTCGCTCTAGCCAGCTTCCTTGCAGTGTCCAGCGTCCCGCCTCAATTAAAAAAGTGTGAGCCACAGCGCCCTTCCCTGCCTATTCTGTCCTTGAAATTGCAGAAATTAAATCGAGTAAAGCCTTGCTCTCCAAAATGCAAAACAAGGGCAGATGTAGCCACATACTACCATGCGATCGGTGGAGATATCTGTAGGCTTGAGCCTTAAGATCAGGGTTGAAATTAAATCATTGAAGAAAGTTCTCCCAAGCGGACAGGTTTTCTGGCTCCTGTAGCTTGAGGCAGGTTACCAGGAATTCCCTGTTGTTGCCAGTAGGCTAGTACGGCAAAGGCGATCGCTTCTTTAAAGTCAGCGTTCAACCCCACGTCATCTGTCACCTTAACTGCTGTGGTAGGTAGCAGAGCTTGGAGCCGCTGTTTCAGGTACAGATTCCGGCTACCCCCTCCGCAAAGTAGCACCTCAGTAGGGCTGTCGGGGAGATAGGACTGGTAGCTATGGGCGATCGAGGCAGCGGTGAGTTCCGTGAGGGTGGCGAGAAGATCGGCGGCATTGAGGCTGTAAGTAGTGCTATCGGCTAGGCATTGGTGCAGGTAGGCAGAGCCAAATTGCTCCCGTCCAGTGGATTTTGGGGGTGACTGTTGGAAGTAGGCTTGCTGCAACCACTGGTCAACGAGGGGGAAGCAGGGAGTGCCCGTAGCTGCCCATGCTCCATCGTGGTCGTACCGCTGCTCTCCCTGGGAAAGGTGCTGCACCGCCAGATCCAGGAGCATATTGCCAGGGCCAGTGTCCCAGCCCCGGATGTGCTGTTCCCACCTTGGGGTACTGGTGGCGGGTAGATAGGTCACATTGCCAATGCCGCCAATGTTCTGTATGCAGCGGCTTTGGGTAGGATGGCTGAGTAAGTAGGCATCTACACGGGACACGAGGGGCGCACCCTGTCCGCCAGCCGCGATGTCAGCAGCCCGGAAGTTGCTGACGGTGGGAATATGGGTCAGTTGAGCGATCGAGGCTCCCCGTCCTAGCTGAAAGCTGTAGCCTAAGGGATGGGAGTTGTCTGGGGGACGATGATAAACGGTTTGCCCGTGGGAGCCAATGAGCCGAGCGGGGGGATGACCGCTTTGAATCGCGAGGGCGGCTTGGGCAAACTGGTCAGCGATGCGATCGTCTAGTTCAGCGAGATCGGCGATCGACAGTTTATCCCCGCTGCAAACACCGAGGATTTGCGATCGGAGATCATCGGGGTAGGGATAGGTTGCCCCTGCGAGGAGGGTGGCTGACAGATCTGCTTCCATACCAGAGATATCGACTAGGGCTGCATCAATGCCATCGACGGAGGTGCCACTTATTAAACCAATGATGTACATGTCTTTACTTGAGGGAGATTAATCGTTCTGGGGGCTGTTCAGTGGCGATGATGTGCAAATCGATGTTCTTGAGCAATCGTACCAGTTGTTGGGTGAGAGACCCACGCAACAACATTTTCCAACGAGATTTTTGGCTTTCCCCAATGACGATTTGTGTGATGTGGTAGGTTTGAGCAACTTCAGCGATGGCCCGCGAAATATTTTGACCGGGAACCCGCATGAACTGGCCATTAAAGTCCTGACACAGCCGCTCACAGGTTTCGATATGCAGGGTTTCTTCTTTCGTCAAAAAGCGATCGGGATTGGAGACAAACAGCACATAGAAGGGGGCATTCATGTACCCGGCGATGCGGGCCCCCCGCCTCAACAGTTGCAGCCCATTCGGGTAGGTGGAAATGCAAACTAGTACTCGCTCGTGAATATTACAGTGGGAGGCTTTGCGATTGATATCATGGGAATCTTCTTCGATCGAGTCCTCTTCGATGTTATCGGCGATCTCCCGCAGAGCCAATTCTCGCAGTGCAATCAGGTGCCGCCGTTGGAAAAAGTTATTGAGAGCCTGGTCTATTTTTTCTGGTGCATAAATCTTGCCCTCTTTCAGACGTTCTTCCAAAGTTTCGGGGGTGACATCAATCAGAACGACTTCATCCGCTTCTTCCAAGAGGCGATCGGGAATGCGTTCTCGAACCACGACGGTTGTAATCCGAGCCACGATGTCATTGAGGCTCTCCAAGTGCTGGATATTAACTGTGGAGTAGACATCCAAGCCCCTGGAAAGCACATATTCCACATCTTGGTAGCGTTTTTCCCGCTCTGAGCCGGGGGCATTGGTATGGGCGAGTTCATCAATGAGCACGAGTTGAGGTTGGCGGGCGACGATCGCTTCAGTATCCATTTCGGTCAAGATAACCCCGCCAACCTGAATCTGCTTTCGGGGTAAAACTTCTAGCCCATCCAGCTTTTTAATCGTTTCTTCGCGCCCATGGGTTTCCACAACCCCAATCACCACATCTAAGCCTTCCTGCCGCAACCGTTGAGCTTCTTCTAACATCCGGTAGGTCTTCCCCACACCAGGAGCCATGCCGATGAAGATTTTGTGCTTACCCCGACGACGGGGCCGATCGTAAAGCGTGTCAGACCCAGAACTTGGTGTGTCTTGGCTCGTGACCTCGGTGGAGGAAATCATAGGACTTACAAAGATTAACCAGTTTGACTACCGTTATTCTAGAGCGTTAAGGATGGTGAATTTAATAAGCTGGAGACTGGGTAATGACCTTCTGGTCGATTCAGGAGCTTAGGAGATTTCCAGAAAAGGTTATATCAGGCACCGGAAGGGCGAAGCATTCGGGCAATGACTTTCTGGTCGATTCAAGGACTTGTCTGCCGGATGCTTCGCCCCTACAGGGATAACATCTTTCTCAGAAATCTCCTAAGTCCAGGGCGCTAGGTTGGTGGATTATCGAGGGATAGATTTAGCTTTAACACATTCACTCCATCTTCACCAAAAAGGCTGAGGAAGCGGCGATCGGTGTGGTCAGCGATTAGCTTTTGCACAATATCCGTCGATAAGTTTCGGGCTTGAGCAATCCGTGCGACCTGAGCCAAGGCTGCTTCGGGGGTAATGTGGGGATCAAGGCTAGAGCCAGAGGTATAGACCATATCAGCCGTGGGGGTAATCCCGGCGGCTTTGAGCCGATTGATCTCTCCTACCTCGCCCGGAATTCTTTTGGTTGGGTCGGGGTCACCTTTACCGAGAATGCGAACGATTAAGGCAGGATTACTAGGGGCTAAGTTACTGGCACCCGAAACTCCAGTTTTGAGAACTCTAGCTTCGTCTTTAGCAGGATCGGCGGTACTGTAGCTGGTAGTGCTGGGACGGCTCCAAAAATATCTTTCAGATGCGAAAGGCTGCCCAATGAGCGCTGAGCCAACGATCGCACCTTGGGAATTTTTGAGGAGGCTACCATTTGCTTTGTCTGAGAAAGCTAACTGCCCTAAAACCAGCATGAGCAACGGGTAAAGGATGGCGGTGATCAGCCAGAGGACAAGGGTCGATCGGATGGCTCTGGAGGTGTCACGAACTAACGTCATAGGAAGTAGGGTGAATGGGGTGAGGGGTGGTGGGTTGATTTCTCTGTTAGAAGCGCTCTGGTTGGAACATCACAACAAATAGGTACACAGAGACAACGAGGGTGCAGAGTCCCAGAATGCCGATCGCCCAGGCTTGTCCACGGGAGTAGGTTTCCCCGGTTGCGGCTTGCACCATTGGCGCGACTACTAAGTTGAAGCACATGCCCAAAAAGACCCACACTGGGATTTTTTGTCTGCGAGCTTCTGACAGCAGGGCTGCTGTCTCTTCTAGAACTTGGGTGGAAGGAGGAAGGAAGCTAAGAACGCTGCTTTTGGTCGGTAATTTAGTGGCAAGTTTCATCGCAATTTAGAGGGAGGTATTAGGGTGGAGCGTTAAAGAAGATTGGGGTAAGGCATTAGAGTGAGCCAGACAGCGATCGAGCCGCTAGGACTCGCGACTACAGAAAGGGAGACACGGCTAAATCAATGATTTTGATGGCAATAAAAGGAGCAACAACTCCCCCCAGTCCATAGATCAAGATGTTTCGCTGCAACAACTGATTGGCAGTCAGGGGGCGAAATTCCACGCCCTTCAAAGCCAAGGGAATGAGGGCAGGAATGATGAGGGCATTGTAGATCAGGGCCGAGAGGACGGCAGAATCGGGGCTGCCGAGGCGCATGACATTCAGAGCGCCGATCCCCGCAGCCGCAAAGATGGTGGGGATAATGGCGAAGTATTTTGCCACATCGTTGGAGATTGAAAACGTCGTCAACGCGCCACGGGTGATGAGGAGTTGTTTGCCGATCGTCACCAAGTCAATCAGCTTCGTGGGATCAGAATCTAGGTCTACCATGTTGGCAGCTTCCTTTGCGGCTTGGGTGCCAGAGTTCATCGCCACACCCACATTTGCCTGAGCCAAAGCCGGAGCATCATTGGTGCCGTCTCCCGTCATGGCAACGAGCTTACCCTTGGCTTGCTCTGTGCGAATGACTTCGATTTTGTCCTCTGGGGTGGCTTCCGCGATGAAATCATCCACTCCAGCCTCTTGGGCAATGACGGAAGCTGTGATGCGGTTGTCTCCGGTCAGCATAATGGTGCGAACACCCATGCGGCGGAGTTGGTCAAACCGTTCTTTGATCCCTGGTTTAATGATGTCTTTGAGGTAAATTACCCCGAAGAGTTCACCATCACGGCACAGAGCGAGGGGAGTGCCGCCCAAACGGGAAACTCGCTCATAGGCATCGTCTAGATCAGGGGCGATCGTGCCACCCCGCGATCGGACAAACCCTTTGATGGCATCCACTGCGCCTTTGCGAATTTCGCTGCCGTTGGGTAAATCTGTGCCACTCATCCGAGTTCTGGCTGAGAATTCCACCCCAGTGGCTTGCTCTGGTGCCACTTCTGCCTTGGCTCCTAGTTGCTCTGCCAGTCGCACGATCGATTTCCCTTCAGGAGTTTCGTCGAAAATGCTGGCAGTCAACGCAGTGGCGGCGACCTCTTGGAGAGAGTGTCCGTTGACGGGGATGAACTCGTCTGCCTCACGATTTCCCAGGGTGATCGTGCCCGTTTTATCCAGAACCAAGGTATTGACATCCCCGCACGCTTCCACGGCGCGACCTGAAGTAGCCACGACATTGAACTGAGCGACCCGATCCATCCCGGCAATGCCGATCGCGCTCAACAGTCCGCCGATCGTCGTAGGGATCAACGCCACAAGCAGCGCAATTAAGGCGGCAATGCTGACGGGAGTTCTCACGTAACCTGCAATGGGGGTCATCGTTGCGACCACGATCAGAAAGACCTGAGTCAGTACGACGAGCAACACGGTGAGGGCAATTTCGTTGGGTGTTTTGCTGCGCTCGGCTCCTTCTACCAGGGCAATCATGCGATCGATGAACCCTTTGCCAGGGTCAGAGGTCACCCGCAGGAACAATTCATCGGAAATGATGCGCGTACCACCAGTGACAGAACTGGAGATGTCCGTTCCCGGTTGCTTCAACACAGGGGCAGACTCGCCCGTAATCGCTGATTCATCCACGGAAGCCACGCCGCCGACCACTTCCGCGTCTGCGGGAATGATATCCCCCGCCACAACCTTGATTTGGTCGCCCTTATACAACCCAGTGGAACTAACTTCCTGGATTGACCCGTCGGGTAGCACTTTCCGAGCGGTCGTATCCGATCGAGTCGATCGCAAAGAATCAGCCTGAGCTTTGCCTCTGCCCTCGGCAACGGCTTCCGCAAAGTTGGCAAAGACAACGGTGAAGAACAAAACAACCGTGATTAATCCATTGAATAGGCGGGGATTTTTGCCAGCCGCTGGGCCGAATAAGTCTGGGGCCAGGGTGACTAGGAAGGTAACGATCGTCCCCAACCAAACGAGAAACATCACCGGATTTTTAATCATGTTCCGGGGATCAAGCTTGGTGAATGAATCCCGCACGGCACGTTTATACAAGCCAGAGGTATTAACCTTGGGAGTGCCCCGACGGTCTTGACGACGACCCTTAGATTGGCGAGGCGCACTGGAAGGAGTATCGGAGGTCATAGAAAAAGGGGGTAGGGATAAATAGGCAATTGTGACCCAGGTTGAAGGGTCAGGTTAAAGAACCAGTAGCAATTTTAAAAGCTTCAGCGATCGGCCCCAAAGCCAAGACGGGGAAGAAGGTCAAGGCTCCGAGAATCAAAATGATGCCAGCCGTAATGCTGGTGAACAAAATCGTGTCAGTTCGTAACGTTCCATCAGTCATGGGCACCGCTTGTTTGTGGGACATGCTATCTGCGAGCAACAGCAACGCCAGAATGGGGACAAAGCGTCCGGCTAAAAGGCTGACGATCGTACTCAAGTTCCACCACAGCGCCGTTCCCACAGGCTGGGAGTCAGCGAGTCCTTCAAAGCCAGACCCGTTATTGGCTGCGGCAGAGGTATATTCGTAGACCACCTGAGACAGCCCATGAAAGCCAGGGTTACTGATCCCCGACAATTGATCGGGTAGTGCCAGGGTGATCGCTGCGGGAATCAAGACCACGATCGGGTGAACCAAAAGAATGACACTGGACAGCACAATTTCGCGCTTTTCAATCTTGCGTCCCAGTAGCTCAGGAGTTCGCCCCACCATCAGTCCCGTCACGAAGACAGACAAAATTAAGTAGACGAATAAATAAGCCGTGCCTGTGCCCTGTCCTCCCCAAACAATCTGGAGGAACATGTTGAACAGGGTGGAAAATCCTCCCGGAGGCATCAGGGAATCGTGCATCCCATTGACTGCGCCCGTCATGGTTCCGGTTGTGGCGATGGCAAAGAGAGCCGTTTGGGCCCAGCCAAAGCGCACCTCTTTCCCCTCCAGATTAGATTGCGTTCCTCCCAAGACTCCGTTGACGATCGGATTACCTTGGTACTCGCCCACTGCCGTGACGACGATGAGTCCCACAAAAACGACCAGTACCATACTGAAGAGCAAATAGGCTTGCCGATTGTTATTAGCAAACACGCCGTAGGTATAGATCAGAGCTGTGGGAATGGACAGCATCAAAACAATTTGCAGGAGGTTTGTGAAATTGTTGGGATTTTCAAAGGGGTGGGCTGAGTTGATCGCAAAAAACCCACCGCCATTTTCTCCGAACAGCTTAATCGCTTCAAAGTGAGCCACTGGCCCACGAGCGATCGCCTGGGTTGCGCCTTCCAAGGTAGTCACTGTTTCTGGCCCAGCCAAGGTTTCTGGCACTCCTGCCACAATCATCAGCAACGCGACTGGGATGCAAATCGGCAGTAAAACGCGGGTAATCGATCGCGTGAGATCAACATAAAAGTTCCCCAGGGTGCGCCCAGTCAATCCCCGAATAAACGCGATCCCCACGGATAAGCCCGTTGCAGCAGAGGTGAACATTAAGAAGCCTAACGCCGCTACTTGGCTCAGATAGGAAAGTGTTGTTTCCCCAGAGTAGTGCTGTTGATCTGTATTGGTGAGAAAGGAGATAGTGGTGTGTAGTGCAGTGTCCCAGGTTGGTGCGCTCAGCCCCGTAGGATTCAGGGGCAATATACCTTGCAATATGAGAATGAGAAACACCAAGACCGCCATCACGGTATTGCTGTAAAGAATGGCTTTGAGATATTCCCAGCCGGTCATTTCCTCTGGTTCAGAAATGCCGATCGCTTGATAAATTAGCCGTTCCACTGGAACTAGCACAGGGTCGAGAAACGTTGCTTCTCCGATGAAGACTCGCGCCATGTACTTGCCCAAGAAAGGAGCCAGCACAATAACGATTAGCAGCGTCAGAGCGATTTGAAACAGCCCATAAACCATAAATTCGACAGGCTCCTAACAGCAGGGCTTGATTGAGGTAATGCCTAAACTAGGGCATAGCTTGTGATCACGTTTGATTAATATCGTTGCAGTCTACAACTAACCTCATCACTAAACTGATCTATTTTTAAGGAACTGGGGCTACACGTAAATACGCCAATCAATCTAGATCTAGCTCTGAATCTATATCTCTATCTATATCTATGGGATCGGGTGCATCTCAACTTTGCAACCACCCGATCCACCCTCACCCTAAATCCCTCTCCCTAGGGAGAGGGACTTTGAATTCCGGCTCCCTTCTCCCCTAGGGAGAAGGGTTGGGGATGAGGGCGGATCGAAGATCTGCAAAAGTGAGATGCTCCCTATGGGATCTATGGGGGTTGTTAGGGGAATCGAGAAATTTCAAGTGGGCTTGAGCGAGGATGCATAGAAACAGGGTGAGTTTAACCGATCGCGCTGTAACCAAACGCCAGCATTATTAGTAGCGAAATTTAGACCATAATAGATCATGCTTTCTGGTTGCCAGCTATGACCTCCCAGCTTCTAGAAGAAATCGTCACCCCCGATGTTAGTCACCTCGTTATTGAAGACGATCGCCCCTTGGACAACTTTCAGACCGAGAAACAGCAGCGACTCCTCGTGGAACCACTCTACAGTTCCTGGCACCCAGAGTCAGCCTTCATTGCTGCTGCCAATGTGGGCATTTTCTCCAGCACTACAGAAGAAGGTACAGATCCCGATGTCTTCTTGAGTCTGGGAGTTACCATGCCTGCGGACTGGAGCCAGAAGCAAAACCGATCCTACTTGGCATGGCGCTTTGGCAAATTCCCAGAAGTCGTGATCGAAATTGTCTCGAATCGCCAGGGCAACGAGCTAGTGAGCAGAGTGCTAGAGAAACCGAGCAAAAGAGAAATCTACGCCCGCATGGGCATTGCCTACTATGCCGTTTTCGACCCGCTGGAGCAGATTCAGGAGGCGGGTCAGATGGCGGGTCAACCGCTCAAAGTCTTTGAACTGAGAGGCAAGCATTATGTTGAACTCCCTCAGCCCTTGTGGATGGAGGATGCGGGTTTGGGGTTAAAGCTCTGGGAAGGAGAGTTTGAGGGAGTGCCGAGCCAGTGGTTGCGTTGGTGCGATCGGCAAGGTCAACTCATCCCCACGGGTGCAGAAGAAAGAGATATGGAACGCCAGGGAAGGGAGATTGAGCGCCAAGGGAGAGAAATAGAACGCCAAGGTAGAGAGGTTGAGCGGCAACGCGCCGAATCAGAACGCCAGAGAGCGGAATCAGAACGCCAGAGAGCCGATCGTCTTGCTGAACATTTACGGGCGATCGGGGTCAACCCAGACGAAATTTGATGAGACATAAACCTTTGTTTAGTTGCAAGCGCCCGATCACCTGTTGCAGGTGAGCCAGTTCTTCCTGAGACAATTGGGCTTGCAGCATTTGTTCTCCCTTCTGACAGTCCAACTTAAACAAGTTGCAAAGAGAGAATAGGTAAAAAGGTGGGATTTAGATCAACGAGACGTAAAGTTTTATAAAGATGCGCCTCAACGTTGCCCATCGTCTATCTCACGCAGATTCCAGCCTCATGAAGATACGATCGCTAACGCCACAAGCCATCTTGGCCCGACACCAGCAGCAGACCTACTGGCTCGTCTTTGGGGGCTTCTTAGTGGTGGGGGCGTTGGAGTATCTCACGCCGCCAGATTTTGTCTTTGGTTATCTCTACATCGGCACAATTTTGTTAGCAACCCTGCGGCTGCGATCGAACATCAGTGTGAGCATCACCTCCCTAGCCGTTGGCTTAACGCTTCTGAATCTAGTCATGCCAGGGACTGCTCCCGTCTATGCCTCAACGATCGCCAATCGGGTCATTGCCTCGATCGCCCTCGTCGTCACAGCCTGGCTCGGTCGGCTCAATCGCCACTATCAGGAATCGATCGCCCAGCAAAAGTCCCAGTTGCAGTCCCAAGATCAACTCAGCCAAATGCGCGCAGACTTTGTGTCTACCCTGACCCACGACCTCAAAACGCCCCTATTGGGAGGCATGGAAACCCTGAAAGCATTTCAACAGGGAAAATTTGGCACCGTCACGTCAACCCAAGAGAAAGTGCTAGCCATGATGTCCCGCAGCCATTACATGACGTTGCAACTGGTGGAAACCTTGCTGGATGTTTATCGCAATGACACCGAGGGGCTGCAACTCCATCTAGCTTCCGTGGATTTGGTCACAGTGGCTCAGGAGATCATTGTCACGCTGACAGAGTTAGCCCTATCACGGCAGGTTTCCATTAGCCTCAGTTGTGGCACATCGGATTTTCGACGGGCGTTTTGGGTGAATGGCGATGCGCTGCAACTCCAACGGGTGTTTGCGAATTTGCTCACAAATGCCATTAATCACTCTTCCCGTGGAGGACGGGTCGAAGTCGTGCTGGAATCCCAGGCAAAGTATCAGGTGGTGCGAGTGTTGGATAGCGGACTGGGGATCACGGCAGATGAACTACCCCACTTGTTTGAACGGTTTTATCAGGGCCATGGCGATCGGCAGTCCAAAGGCTCTGGTTTAGGCTTGTACTTAACCCGACAGATCGTCGAAGCGCACAATGGTACGATTTGGGCAGAGAACCGATCGCCCCATGGTGCCATTTTCAGCCTACGTCTGCCCATCTCTACTGTCTCCAATCCCTAAATCTGCAATGAAGTCTAGCCCTTTACGAATTTTGCTTGCTGAAGACGACGAATTATTTCGTTTGGGGCTACAAATGCGCTTGCAGCAAGAAGCAGGCTTGCAAATTGTGGCGGAAGCTGAGGATGGCGAAACTGCTGTGCAACTGGTGAAGCAGCATCCCCTCGATTTAGTGTTACTTGATGTGGGGCTACCTGGAATTGGCGGGATCGAGGCTTGCCGTCGCATTAAGCAACTGCAACCCAATCTACCCATTCTGGTGTTGACTTCGCGATCGGAAAAAAATCTGTTGTCCCGCTTGATTGAGGCAGGTGCCCAGGGCTACTGCTTAAAGGGCATTCCCGCTGAGTCATTGATTCTAGCCCTGCGCTCTGTGGCTGCTGGAGCCTCCTGGTGGGATCAAACAGCCACGACGGAAATTCGGGCTGCTTTTCAGGGGCATGGCGTGATATCTGGAGGCGGGGGCGCGCTGGAACTGCTAGAAAATCCGCTAACCAAGCGAGAGCAGGAAATTCTGGCTCTAGTGGCTGCTGGGAGAACTAACCAAGAAATCGCTGAAACCCTCTACATTGCCTGTGGCACGGTTCGCGTTCACGTCCACGCCATTCTGCAAAAGTTGGAGGTGCGCGATCGAACCCAGGCGGCGATCGTGGCCATTCAAAAAGGACTGGTTGCCGCAGAACTGCTTGTCGGACACTGAAGATTCTGAATCGTCAGGAACTAGTGCAGCTTGGCAGAAGTTTCTGGCCAGTTAGGGAAATAGTTTTGAGTTTTGAGTACTACCCACTTACTCTTACCAGCCTGCACTAGGAGATTCTTTGCTCAGCCAAAACGCGATCCCTAATTCTTTCCTTCAGACTATTTCTCGTGACCCCATCAATCTTCATTGCAAATAATTCACTTAAATAATCTCGCAACTCCACTAATTTGCATAAAGTAGGAGCCTTTTCATACTCGACTAAGATATCAATATCACTCGTTTCGGTTTGTTGTTCTCTCACATAGAAACCAAAAATACCTAGCTTGGTAAACTCACCCAATCCTGATGGGCTGTGGCGAACGCCTCTACTAATTCTGGTGATAAATACCAGCTATCCATCAACACTGTTGTAAACGGTAATTCTTGTTCAATGGCTTGGGTGAGTAATCCCTTGACAATTTCCACCTTGCTACGAAACTGTTCATGTAACCGGGCAAATTCAGGGTCTTTGAGTAATTCTTTGTCCAATTGCTTCTGCAATGGCTGACGAGCTTTGGCAGTTGTCGCAATCACCTGCAAAGGGAAATGCTTCCGGACAAACGACTCCCATTGCGTCACTTCTTCATAACGTCGATACACCTCGAAATCCACCGGAAATCGCACTGCTCCACTCAGATAATGGCTGATGACCAAGTTATGGGCTAATGCATATCTTCCCTCATAATGGTCATAATAGCGCTCTACATATTCGAATAAATTCCCCACATGTTCACACAACGTATCGTCAAAAATTAGGCATGACTCTTGGGCACTCAGCCTCACGGCTGCCGTTTTCTCAAAAATATACCTAATTCTAAACTGATTCACCTCAATTGGATTCCAGGGTGATTCACTCATAAACCGCGATAGATTCGTCTTGTCTGCACTATCAAGAATGCAGCGACTAATATTTGCAAGGCTCTTGTTCTCCAATACAATCAACCCCGTCAGATAGTTCTGAAAATGGTTGAATTGTCGAACATCGTTGAACAGATGGCGAAAGGCTTGAGCATGGGTGCTCACAAGTGGAGCAGGAGTTACTATCGGGAGTCGCATATGTCCCTCTCTGGAGTTATCTGATGCCTTAACTTGATTATCTTCTTAGCCTGTTGCTAGAAATTATACCTGTTTATTTCTGCGAGAGTATAACACTCAAGTCATTACGTCAAGGAAGCAGTACACCAGATCTTCTTTTCAAAGGGTTGTGAGGAGATGTCTAACGGTGTAGTTCAACGATGGTTAGCGACTTTGGCATCCCCACCAAGATCTCTGTTCCACCCGTTGCAACACAATGTTATGCAGCGGCGCTCACAGAAACGATCGCACTACTTAGCCATAACTATACGCCCGACTCTTATGCTTTGTCATGATCGCGATTCACCGCCAGAACGATCGCACTACTGAATCTCTCTGAGTTACCAGTAACGATCACAACGATGGTCTCGCAGCAAAGCGGTATAACTTCTTTTTAACCTGCTGAATGTGGGTAGTAAAGAACTTTGAGTGGACATTGGAGAATGGCAGGGCAAAATTCAATCTCTGCTTTATTAGGCTAATGCTAAGGTGGATTGCTGCCTCTCTATAGATCTCAAATGGGTTCTATATTGGCATATATATTGACAGCGACAAAAGTTTTTTAACTAAAATCTTTTAACTATAAAGATTTATCTTGAAAACCTCACGCAAATTAAATTAACGTAGCTCAATAACGTGGTTTAGAATAGCTTTAGAAAAGTCAACACTAGTTGTATTCACCTTTATGAAAGCTTTTTGGACATTAGCAACGATCGCCAGCTTAATAGGTGCAACTGCGAGTTGCAGTTTTCAAAACAGCAAAGATGCATCTCAAGCTCAAGTACAGAGCCAAAAACCAGCGATCGCCGTAGATGTGGCGATCGCTACTTTAGAGGCTCCTGAAGGTGAGAATGAATATACAGGTACGACTGCTCCCATAAGGGAAGTATCCGTAACATCCCGTCTGGAAGGACGTTTGCTCAATCTAAATGTGGATGTAGGCGATCGCGTTGAAAATGGACAAGCAATCGCCCAATTGGATGATGCAGTTCTATCGACAACTGTGCTAGAGGCAGAAGCAGAAGTTGCAGCAAGGGAAGCAGAAGTCTCTCAAGCCAACGCTGCCGTGGGTAATGCTCGCGCTCAAGTGGAACGGGCAAGATTGCAATACAAGCAAGCCCAAGCCGATGCTAATCGCTTCACCCAATTGGCTAAAGAAGGAGCAGTTACTTCTCAATCGGCGGAAAGTGCGATTACAGAAGCGCGATCGGCGGAACAAGCATTGCGATCGGCGGCACAACAAGTTACTTTACAGCAGCAGACAGTACGCGCAAGTTCGCAACGGGTTTTAGCGCAAGAGGCGATCAAATTAAGGGAGCAGGAGCGTCAATCCTACACCACGATTACAGCGCCGATTAGTGGCGTTGTCCTAGAGCGCGTTAGTGAAACTGGCAATCTTCTATTCGCAGGTAATGAAGTTGTCAAGTTGGGAGATTTTAGTCAAGTTAAGGTGATTGTCCAGATTTCGGAATTAGAAATTGGTAAGGTGCGTTTAAATCAATCAGTAGATGTTCGGTTTGATACTTTACCAAATCAAAAGTTTACGGGAAGAGTTAGACGGATCTCGCCAGTGGCCGATCCTGTAGCACGATTGATCCCTGTGGAAGTGGTGGTTTCAAATCGGGCCAATAAACTTGGCAGTGGTCAATTAGCAAGGGTACAGTTCACAGGAAGACAAGAACGCCAAATTGCGATCGCGGAAACGGCGCTAGAAGTAGCAGGACGACCGACTCAGCCGCCTACAAATAGCAACAATTCCTCCCAATCCGCCAAGTTGGAAACAGATACAAAATCTAGTGCTAATACTGAAGACAAGGGCGAACCAAAAACTGGCACGGTGTTTGTAATCACGGGTGCTCAGAAAGAGCCAAGAGTGTCAGCCCGTGAAGTTACGCTTGGCGATCGCCGTGATGGCAAAGTTGTGATTCTCTCTGGTTTAGAAGAAGACGATCGCATTGTAATTAGAAGTGGTGGCAAGTTACAGGATGGTGATGCTGTCAAGCTGAGTGCGATCTCGGAAGTAAAATAACTCACCCTATGTAGAGCGAAGATAGCCCCCTCATCCCCCAACCCCTTCTCCCACATGGGGAGAAGGGGAGCAAGATTAGTTTTCTGGTTCCCCTCTCCCATTGGGGGAGAGGGGCTAAGGGTGAGGGTCTTAGCAACTGTCAAATAAATAGTCATAGGGCTTTACCCGTAATTTTAGGATCATTCAGAGGTAATTTATGAGCGCCCCGAATTCCCCCATCCCGAAGCCAACAGGATTTAGTATCAGTGCGATCGCAATTCGTCGCCATATTGGGACTTTGATGTTAACGCTTGCCATCTTTGTGATGGGAGCCTTCTACATCAGCCGATTGCAAGTGGATTTACTGCCGTCCATTGTCTATCCGCGTATTGGTGTCCAAGTAAATATCCCTGGGATTACCCCAGAAGTGGCGATTACTGAAGTAACCAAGCCTTTAGAAGAAGCCCTCGCATTGACAGAAGGCGTAAACCAGCTTTTTTCACGCACTCGCGAAGGTCAAGTGCGGGTCGATCTGTTTTTTCAAGCGGGGAGTGATGTTAATCAGGCTCTCAATGATACGGTAGCTAGTTTTAACCGTGGGCGTAGTCAGTTACCTGACGACATAGAAGATGCGCGGATTTTTAAATTTGATCCATCCCAGTTTCCCATCTATGAGTTTGCGCTGACATCACCTTCGCGATCGCTATCAGATTTACGGCTATTTGCAGATGAGGAATTGTCGCGAGAGTTATCAATCGTGCCTGGTGTGGCGGGTGTTGATGTGGTTGGCGGTGTCAGAGAAGAAATACGGGTCAATCTCGATCTCCAACGCTTGCAGTCCGTAGGTGTAAATATTAGTGATGTTCTTAATGCCTTGCGCGATCGCAATGTCGATGTATCGGGTGGAAGATTGCGTGATGGAGCAGTGGAACCCCTGACCCGTGCGATCGGCAAGTTTCGCAATGTTAAAGAATTAGAAGGATTATCTTTTATTGTCAGAAATCCTAACACTAGTTCCAATAGCAGTTCTAACACTAATACAACAACCGCACCCAAACAGGTTTATTTGCGAGACTTTGCCGACATTATCGATGGCACTGAAGAGCAACGTATCTTTACGACATTGAATGGACAGGAAGCCGTGCGGTTATTGGTGACCAAACAGCCCGATGCCAATACCATCGAAGTCATCGATCGCGTTAAGGCAAAGATTGAAGCTCTGCAATCTAGTGGTTTAATTCCCAGTGATGCCGAATTAACTGCAACCCTTGATGAGTCAAAGCTAATTAAAGCTTCGGTGGCTAACGTTACCTTCTCAGGAATTGTTGGTTCAGGCTTAGCTGCGATCGCTGTATTTCTATTTCTCGGTTCGTTACGTCAAACTTTAATCATTACTCTCGCCATTCCTTTAGCTACCCTAGCCGCCATAATTTGCATGGGTATTTTTGGATTTTCTCTAAACCTATTTAGTCTCGGTGGACTGGCGTTAGGGGTGGGGATCGTTGTGGATAACTCAATCGTGATGTTGGAAAATATCACGATCGGTATTGAGAAAATTCGCAAACAGAAAGGTGGTGATCCTGATTTTAACGAGATTATCGATCAATCGCAGGCAAGCAGCACCGAAATTGAATCAGCATTAATCGCTTCTACTAGCACCAACCTCGTCGTTATCTTTCCATTCTTATTACTGGGCGGATTTCTATCGCTATTATTCAATCAACTCATTCTCACCATTAGCTTTGCCGTACTAGCTTCGATCGCTGTCGCGGTAACAGTAGTACCAATGATGGCTTCGCGACTATTAGCCATTCCTTGGTCGAGCCGTTTAAATGAAACTTGGTTTATGCGTGGATTTGAGCGTCGTTTTGCGGCGGCGACCCTTGGCTATGCAGGATTTTTAGCGAGGATTATTCAGTATCGCCTGTTGATCGTAATTGGTCTTTTCGTCTTGCTCGGTGGCGGCGGATTCCTCATGGGGCGACAACTTCCCCAAGAAATCATTCCCCAAGTTAAAACGGGAGATGTCAACCTCAATGCTCAATTTCCCGCAAGTACAACCCTTGCTGAAAATCGGAAGGTCATGACAATAGTTGACGAAATCCTGATTAAGCAACCTGAAACCGCCTATGCCTTTACCACGGTTGGCGGTGGTTCCTTTGGGAATAATGTTACTTCCAATCCACTCCGCAGTGGTAGCACGATTACCCTCAAGCCCAATGCTGACCTTACGGGCTTTGTCAGTCGCGTTAATCAGGAAATTGGGCGCTTAAATTTAGCAGGCGTGAGGATAAGGGTTAATCCTGGGCAAGTGCGCGGAATTATCGTCAATAATTCCCCTGTGCCACGCACCGATATCGATGTGGTTTTGCAGGGTTCTAACCCCGAATTATTAGCTCAAGCGGGTACAGAAGTTCTCAGTGCCATAGAGAAGTCGGTCAAAGGGGCCAACTTCCGTCCTGACACCGATGCTCGTCAGCCTGAAGTCCAGATCATTCCTGATTGGGAACGTTTACAAGCATTAGGATTATCGACACAAGCGATCGGTTCGACTTTGGAAACTGCAATTACAGGTTCTGTTCCCACGCAGTTACAACGTGGCGATCGCCTGATCGATGTGCGCGTCCAACTCGATCCGACCTTGCGTAAAAATGCTTCGCAATTGCAGCAAGTCCCATTATTTGTCAGCAATAATCGTCCTGTCCGCCTCGCTGATGTGTCCACAATTCGCGAAGGTCGCGCTCCTAGCGAAATTCAACGGATTAATCAGCGTCAGGTCTATTTGCTGCTCGGCAGTCTAGAGCGCGGGGCGAGTCTCAGTGATGCGCTCAAACAAACGGAACAGGCGATCGCATCTGTAGATTTACCAGATGGTGTAACAGTGTTACCCAGTAGCGCTAAGGAAGCCAATGACAATCTATCTGGCGCGTTTGGGGTCTTAGGTTTGCTTGCTTCTTTTTTAGTATTTGTAGTAATGGCAGTGCAGTACAACTCGTTGCTCGATCCCCTGGTGATCATGCTCACAATTCCCTTAGCATTGGCTGGCGGCATTATTGGACTATACGTCACCAATAGCTCAATCAATGTGATGGTGGTTATCGGTGTGATCTTGCTAATTGGTATCGTTGTGAATAATGCGATCGTGCTGGTGGAACTAGCAAACCAATTGCTAGAGGAGCAGAAATGTAGTCGCATTCAGGCGATGCTACAAGCTGCGCCCACCCGTTTACGCCCGATTCTGATGACCACGATTACGACGGTAGTTGGTGCTTTCCCATTAGCTCTAGGTGGCGGCGATGGCGGCGAGTTCTTACAACCCCTTGGGATTGTGATTTTCTCTGGTTTAGCCCTTGCGACAATTCTGACATTGTTCCTCATTCCCTGCTCCTATGTACTGATGCATGAGTTGAGCTGGGCTAAAGCTAGAAAGTTAGTACCAATCAAAATATCATCTAGAAATAAGAGATTAACCAATAGGTAATCTAAAGAGAGGAGCTAGTAGTCCGCTGCACCCGAATTGTTATGCCGAGTCACGACGACTTTGTCGAGGCGTTAACTGGGGTCAAATGGTTTTTGATTTGATATAACGGTTCCTACACAGGTGAGGTACGATCTGCTCCAACTGGTAAGGGTTTCAGGGCTGAAAGTGTATCTCACTCAACCAAGAACCGCTATACTCTCCTCACCCAATATTGGCAATCCATTCTGAAAAACCAATCATTTTGCTTATTTGATTGATAGTGTTTCTTCCTATGACCAGATCAATATCGTGGCGAAACTTTTTGCTCTCTAAAACAGGCACACCATCTTCTGAACCGGATATGACCGCACAAACGTCTATGGGAATAAAATCTCTCCTATAAGAACCATAGACTTGCCCCCACTCCATATCTAAAAACAGAGTCTTCATTTATCCTTAGCAAAACCAAAGGTCTCCTTATACTCATCAGAAAAAGATTCCCAAGAACCGCTCCAACCGATAACATAATCGGCACAACGGTGAAGTTGTGCGGCGGCAGATCGATCCGAACGGTAAACTAAAAGGCTTTAAACTGTCCGCTCTAAACGGGTTGTTAGACCGTGCCCCAACGAAGTGGCTCTCAACTACAAGCGCTAATCAAAGCACTCAAAGAGAAAATAGAGCTAAGGAATATAGACCCGACCCACTCCCATGTAATTGCCGATATCAAACAGAATCTCAACTAGACGACTGGTGCATTGTTCACGATAACTCTGCTCGTCAAGCCTCTCTTTGTTACCGATTGTCACAACGGGAAGCGATTGCAAGGTATTGTTTTCCCGGGTTACTTGCTCCAAGGAATCGTCACCCTTCATGTTTCGATTTGCGGTCAGGATGATCATCTGATTGGCTTGAGCAACCTGCCACACTAAACGATCGCTACTGTTTTCGAGTAAGCCAACCTCCTCAAATCCAACAAAACGAATTGGTACGATTTCAAGCCACCCTTCAGCCGCGATCGTGCCCCATAGTAAAGTTGCCTGCCCTCGTAAGTTGTAATCGATCAAAAAATTCATACCTTGAACTCAAGCCTGTCTTTCCAGGCTTGAAGTTTAGCACGGAGTGCTTCTTGATCTGATTTCGGAGGCATCGCAGCAAGTCGAGCAAAGTGTTCACGGTTGCGTTCTTCCCAATATTGCCGATTGTCTTCCGCAAGTTGCAAAACTTCTTGATACTCAGCTTCTACTTTAGCCTGATGAGCTTTGATATAAGAGAGCGCAGCATTAACTTGAGCATCTGTGAGACAAAGCTTTTCGCGAATGAGTTTGGCGGGGTAGGCAGCCGTAAAGTAATCCATCACGTCATAAAGCGTGATGCGGGTGCCTTCGATCGTCAGCCCTCGATCTGTCCGAATAATAACAGCTTGCCCATTGGATAGTGGAGCCATATCCATAGCCTCAGAGGATTTATCTCTATAATATCTTACTGATAATCAAGCAGAACGGACAGTGCTCAACGCTCTAGCTTGACTCAGAGTTAAAAATTAGGGAGCACCTACGTACTGCGCTCTACCTAATGAAAATGAAATGGTTTGTCCATCTCTAGCGGCAAAATCTATGCATTCAATCCATCGCCCTTGCTTGTTGCTGAAAGTGTTGTCAGCCACCATACAAGCCTTGTACGCTTGTCCAGCCTTCAATCTATCGGTGACTAAACGTGTTCTATCCCAATTCATCGTCACATTTGAGTTCAAGACATTGATATTTGCACACCCTCCAGTCCGTTCGTTAATGTTGAAATTGGGATCAGAGCAGATGTTAAGGTACCGCGCCACCTGTAGGTATAAAATCCCAAACGAACCTCATTTTTACCACCTGCTGTGCTTCAGCTTGCTCCATGTTGCTCGACAGAGACATCAATAGTACAGAACTTGATAGAACAACGAATCGTGCAAGTTTGACTAATTTCATAGGGTGGTTCACCAGAATGTAATGCTGTCCGACTACTGCTTGAACTGAATTAAACCTAATCTCCGCGCACCTGATTTGTCAGCCGGATAGAGTCAGGGAAAAGTTGGAGAAAAGTCAGATGCACTCCAAAGACAATCTGGCAACTGCACTTTACAAAAGACAGATGTGCAGCTACTCAGCGATCGCACCCCACCGATAACTTTTCGACTACACCTTAATCAATGACCTAGCGGTCTAACGTTCCCATTCAGCGGCGACAGATATGATTGAAACGAAGCGCAAAGACTCTGTATGTCCGCTGCAATGGGATTGTTAGACCGTGTCCCCAACGAACATTATTGATTTACCAGTCCGTGCAGTTCGTTAATATCGATGTGGATTCCTTGACGCTTCAGATATTGGCTCAAGTTGATCTGGATGAATAAATCTTTGAGTTCTTCCGCAATCTCTGGGGGCGGATTGCCGGATAATGCGGTTGCAATTAGGCGTTCTGCGGCTCGTAATTCACCGCATTCGATCGCTAGAGATGCCGCGCTGCGGTGGAGTACAGAACGAGTGGGTTCGGCATCAAGAGTGCTAGCGATTAAGGTGGCGGCTTGGGTTTCTTGTTCAAAGGCTTGGCGAGTCAATTGTGCAGCCTGTTCTGGAGCGCCTCTTAAACGGGCGACTGCTGAGGCTTCGGCTAAATCCATTGCTTGCTGGTGGAGCACTTGAATCTGGCTCATTGGAGTATGGTTCCTTCGGGGTTATGCTTCGCACTAATGATGGAAATTGGACGGCTGAACTCTACCACAATGATATACGCTGGCAACCCTTGTGCATCAGATGCGCGGGTTTGTTCAGTTTTCTGCTTGACTCTGGCGTTGATTTGACTTCGGTTACCTTTACGAATTCCAGAGACTTCCAGGCGTGCCATTCGCTGAAATGGCAGCGTGGCGGTTGAATCTTGAATTCCTAGCCAGTAGTCAAACCCAGTGCCTTTGCGAGAACGTTCAATTACCGTGAGACTTGTTAATTGAAGAATTAACAGAAATGCGACTCCATAAGCAGCTTGCTCGGTCGTGTATTCTTCGTCATTCCAACATCGCCGTGTTTGTTCCGTAACTGGCTGCCAATCCAACTTGAACGTGGTGGAAAATTCTCCCTCAACTTCAAGTGCCAATCCTGGTTTATGCGCTTCATCAGTTAGACAAATCGCACCTGCTTCTGCGATCGCTGCTCCAAAAGCGGGTGTAATAGCGGGAAGTCCTTGATTAAGGCTCTGTAAGTTTAAGACTTGAATCCGGCTCAAAACGGTGTTGCCCCATAAAAACTAGAGGCTCAATTTTACTTTTAATCGCTATGGTTTGAGTTGATCGCCACAACTTTACCATGGTTACCTGCTTCGACTCCTGATTAGCTCTGTAGCTCTGCCAAAAAGCTAATCGGGAATCCAAGCAGCAACCGTGGCTACTTCACACGGACTGAGATTGCAACGTAACCGTTACTGATAGCCCCTTCCATTGAGCCAATATTAGAAACAATCAACGACTTTGCCTGCGTGTAAGATATCCCAAGATTTTTGGACATGAACTCAGCGCCCTTTGGAATAATCCACTCTCTGAGGCTTGCATTATTAATCGTAGCAAGTTGGGTATTAATGTCAGCACTGATAGCTCCTCTATCAACAAAAAGAGGTATGAGAGAATCGACGATAAGTTGATACTATTTATCGGCGGAGCGAATTGAGATAGTATTAGCCCTGATTTTGAATCTGTCGCCCACTAAAGCCACGCTAAAGGGTTGCGAGAAGGTTCCACTTACGGATGTCCAGGGTGTGTGCTTGCATTTGCCAGCGATACACCCAATACGCTCACGATGCTGCATCTGCCAGTTACCATTCACGGTCAGTCCACCATTCTGAAAGGACACACGCAGACCGCTGATGTCAACCCTGTTGAACTCGGTATCTTTTTGCCGACCAGCATAGCCTGCAAGCATTTGATTGATAGGTCCCTCAAAGTAAAAAACTGGAACTCTAAGAGTTAACCATCGACCCTTTAGTTCTAGCTCTGGTTGGAAGTTAGATATGTTAACAGCGACTAACTGAGATTCTCCGGTAGGGAAGCTCTGAGCGAGTGTATTAACATCTCCAGTTAGAGGTAAGTAGCTAGGTGCAATTTGAGCAAAAGCAGTCAGTGGAACAAGTCCTAGCAAAGTGCTGAAAGCAGTCAAAACGGTTGCATGAGCGATCTTACGCATTGAAGTAATACTCCTTAAATGTTTGATGTTTGCTTGAACTGATCAACCTTAATCTCCGCCTACCTATTTCGTCGGTCGGAAAAAGGTCTGGAAAAAGTCAGATGCACTCCACATACAATTCAGCTTCTGCGTTTTTACAGCGAATGAGCAGCTACTTGGAGATCGCATCCCACCGATAACTTTTCGACTGCACACTGACAGAAGATCTAGCGGTCTAACGTTCCTGTTGAGTGGCTGCAAGCAACCTTTGCAGCCGCTCAACGTCTCCTAGCAGTCCGCTCCAACAGGGTTGTTCGACCGCTGGCATATTTTATTGTTCGTTCATAGCTCAATAAGCCTTTGAAGAAAACTCTTAGCCTGATCAATGTCAACAGTTTCGCTGTAACCGGATAAAAAGATAGACGAGAGATCTCCTGTCAACTGAGTTACGCCTTTAGAGTTACGTCCTGCCCAATGAAATTGAATTCTAGTTGCATTTAATATTGAGGTATCTAATATGGAAATCAAGCGGCTAGATAAAGTTTGAGCTTCAAGGTTTAAACCTATAAAGAAGGAACAAAAAACAGTATTTCCTGTGCTAAGGCTTCTGAGAACCTTGTCAATATTGTAGCCTTTAGGGCTAGAAGCAAGGGTCAGGATTTTAGTTTTTATATCAACCAGTATCCTTGAACCAAGGCTCAACGTGAAACTCAGATCCTCGACACTGTGAAAATTGCCTGCACTCGTAATAATTTGCTCGATTCGATTGCCACGTACATTAATATTGTCAATTTCACCTGCCGCTAGGATTGCAGCTTGATTCTCTGCTACAAGCTGACTTAAGGTTATACCAAGGGATAGATACTCAGAATTAGATGAAAGAGCATGGGCAATTTCAGCAGATACCAGGATATTGCTCTGCTCTTGTGAAGTAGGCACGTATCGGCTGCCAGATGGAACAATATTGTTGGTAGCCTCAACTAATCTGAGCAGATTTTCATCCCAAGTGAACTCTTTGTGAATTAGAAACAGCTTTTCAAAGTTTAGAGGAATATTTGTAATACCTTCGTATTCTCGTAAAATATCATGACCTAAAAAGCTGCCGCGTGCATTATCCAGTCGAAGTTGTTGGGAACTGTGACTGATTTTTCTCAAAAACGTGGAGTTCGCTAGAAGTAATTCGATATTATTTGATCTAACTACACAAACAATGAATGGAATTTGATCATAACGTCTTAGTGTTGCAAGTCCTAGCACAGTATTTGAAAAAGAGGAACCGCTTGCTGTAGAAAAACGAATTGCAAAGTGTTTGTTGTAATACACTGATCTGTTTTGTGATAACACAAAACGATTTTTAACTGAAACAGCGATAGCTTCTTTTGAAAAGGGAGAATTCTCTTGCTCATACTGGTCGAGAAACTCAACCAATTCAGCAATTGAGAAGATGTAACTGCTCTCGGTTGGATTTGGCATTGCTTGGTGTTCCTTTTTGCTGGATAGCAAGCGTATTACGCTCCCAAAATACGCCGTCGGAGAAACCTTGAATCTCAGGCTCAGATTCCGCAATTTCTAATCTTTTTTCAGCAAGTAAGCTGTATTCCTCATCCAACTCAATACCTAAGTACTCTCTCCCGAGCTTCTTGGAAACTACTGAGCTTGTGCCACTTCCAAGGAACGGATCTAGAACGAAATCGCCAGAGTTAGTACTTGCTAATACCAGTTTTGCAATAAGTTTTTCACTCTTTTGAGTAGGATGGTCGGTATTTTCTGGCATTGACCAAAATGGAATAGTAATGTCAGTCCAAATATTTGAAGGATGAGTATCTCGAAAGTTACCTTCTCTTGTAACTTCCCAATCTTTGGGTGTTCCATCCCCATTTCTATAAGGAGCAAGAACTTTTCTCCGAAGCTTCACATTATCAACATTGAATGTGTAATCTTCTGACATGGTACAGAACCAAATATCCTCACTGGAGTTCTTCCAATTAGATTTAGCTCCTCGACCTTTTTCACGTTCCCAAGTAATTCGATTTTGCACAACAAAATGTGACGAAGCAACTGTAAATATTGAAGCTGAGGAAAGCCAATCACCACAGATGTAGATAGAAGCAGTCTTTTTCAATAAGGGTTTCAACGTGCAAACAACTTCATCTAGCCAAGCTGCATATTCATCAACCGTGCATTTTGAGAATTTCCGACCGTTGAAACTTTTATTAAGGTTGTAGGGCGGATCAAGAACAAGAAGATCCACGAAATTCTGAGGCAACAATTTGGCTACCTTAAGACAGTCACCTCGAATTGTGCCCGTAGGTGGAACCGAGAAGGGTTCTGAAGGTAAATTGTGGAGGATTTGAGGAGCTAACCTGACTCTATCGTGATCATCCAGCGTGAGGGTACGATTCATTGGAGCACGTTGCTTCTCTTGGCTGGGTTGAATCGAGCTAGGCATTTGTACCATCCTCCTTATAAAGCTTTGCTGAGTTTTACTTTGGCTCAACAAAGATAATCTACTTATTAATAGTACAGCCGACCTATCAATATTGTTAAGTTCGACTAGAACTTTAGCTACTAGAGAGCCTGAGTGCAGATTATATACGCTTTTGCTTCAGAAAGAGGCAAGATTTGGACTTTCGTCAGTGTTGGGGTCTTACCAAAAGGCTTTAGCTACTGCCTTAACCAGGCGATGAAGCGGTCGAACTTCTTATTAGACGGAAAGTTTCCGCATATCTCCCCAAAATCGGGTGGATCTGAGGAATCATTCCGCATATCACCCTAAATTGGGTAGATCTGCGGAAAGTTTCCGCAGATCTACCTCGATCGGCATAATATATACAGTTGATCTCCGAGTATCATCGAACACGTGTACTACTTTGGCTCAACAGTGTATGGAACCGCCTCCGAGAAAGCTTTTAGA